>OLPU01000651.1_pt1 | contig 29355 bp, 23 predicted proteins | sample 1673111 | NCBI WGS metagenome assembly OLPU01 (sample SAMEA3136755, study PRJEB25190) | human gut metagenome | reverse complement strand
AAGTATGTCATGCAATTGCATGACGCGCACCTCGCAGCAAGAATGCCGAGGCATTTTTAAATTATTGATAAAAGTTCTCAATAGGCACACCGTTTTTTCATGCCTTTCTATTTTTGCATTTTGATTCTGTGGTAAAATGTAGTTGCATTAAACTAACTACAGGGAGTGAGGAAACAATATATGTTTATTGAGATCAATAATCTGAAAAAGAGTTTTGGCAGTGATTCGAACCGTGTGGAAGTGCTGCGGGGTGTGGATTTTTCTATAGAGAAGGGTGACATTTGTGTATTACTTGGACCGTCTGGTTCGGGAAAGTCTACACTGTTAAATATTATCGGTGGAATTGATGATGCGGATGCGGGATACATTTCCATCGGAGGTGAGCGCATGGCCGATATGAATGAGAAAAAACTGACGGCATATCGGAGAAAGCATCTGGGTTATATATTCCAGATGTACAATTTGATTCCAAACCTGACACTTAGAGAAAATATTGAAATCGGTGCTTATTTAAGTAATCGTCCGCTGGATGTGGATGAGCTGATGCAAACGCTTGGTATTTATGAACATCAGAACAAGCTGCCGAACCAGCTTTCCGGAGGACAGCAGCAGAGAACTGCGATTGGACGTGCAATTGTCAAAAATCCGGACATCCTGCTCTGTGATGAGCCAACCGGTGCGCTGGATTATAAGACATCCAAGGAAATCCTGAAACTGATCGAAACAGTCAATCAGAAATATGGGAATACCATTGTTATGGTTACCCATAACGATGCAATCAAGGATATGGCAGACCGGGTGGTAAAACTTCGGGATGGAATGATCCGCAAAAATTACTGTAATGAGCATAAACTTTCTGCAAGTGAGCTGGAATGGTAAGGAGGACGCGTGTTATGAAGAGTCCGTTGAGAAAACGGCTTCCGAGAGAACTGAAGGGAGAAATTGGAAAATACCTGGTGGTTCTGATCCTTATGATTGCAACGATTGGGTTTGTATCCGGCTTTCTGGTTGCTGACGGAAGCATGATAAAAGCATATAATGAAGGTTTTGAAAAGTACAAAATCGAAGATGGAAATTTCCGGATAAAGAAGAAAATCACGAAGTCGCAGAGGGAGAACATTGAGAAAAATGGTGTAACGCTGTATGAAAACTTTTATCTGGAAGAGGCCCTGGACAATGGAAGTACCATGCGTATTTTCAAAAACAGGGAAAAGATCAACCTGGTGTGCCTGATGGAAGGAAAGCTTCCTGAAAAAGCAGGAGAAATGGCAATTGACCGTATGTATGCGGACAATAATAAGATTTCTGTCGGAGATACACTGAAAAGTGGTTCACAAAAGTGGAAAGTCACAGGATTTGTGGCACTGTCTGACTATAGCTGCCTGTTCCAGAACAATAATGACAGCATGTTTGATGCAATCAAATTCGGGGTATCGGTTGTAACACCGGAAGAGTTTGAATCTCTGAATCAGGATAAGATTCAGTACAGTTATTCCTGGGTGTATGACAAAGAACCGAAAAATGAAAAACAGGAAAAAAAGATGTCGGAAGATCTGATGGAAGCACTGGGGGAAGAAGTCACTCTGGAGTCTTTTGTGCCACAGTATCTGAACCAGGCAATTACATTTACCGGTGATGATATGGGGAGTGACCGTGCAATGATCACAATGCTCCTCTATATGATCATTGTGATCATTGCGTTTGTATTTGGAATCACGATCAGCAATACAATCCGGAAAGAAGCAGGCGTGATCGGAACTCTGCGGGCTTCTGGGTATACAAGAAAAGAACTGATCGGACATTACATGGCACTTCCGGTGATCGTCACGCTGATCGGTGCGGTGATCGGAAATATTCTGGGTTATACAGCACTGAAAAAAGTATGTGCGGGGATGTATTATGGAAGCTATAGTCTGCCGACCTATGTGACAGTATGGAATGCAGAGGCTTTCTGGATGACAACGGTGGTTCCGGTGCTGATCATGCTGGTAGTCAACTATGGAATCCTTCGTTACAAGCTGAGGCTTTCACCGCTGAAATTTCTGAGAAGAGATCTTTCTGGAAGTAGGCGGAAAAGAGCAGTCCGGCTAAGTCCGAAGCTTGGAATCTTCCATCGATTCCGGCTCCGTGTAATCTTCCAGAATATGAGCAATTACATTGTACTTTTTATTGGAATCATATTTGCGAATCTGCTTTTATTCTTTGGACTTTTGCTGCCGTCAGTACTTTCGCACTATCAGCAGGATATCCAGAGCAATATGCTTGCAAAATACCAGTATATGCTGGAGGTTCCGGTAAGTGCGATGAGCGGAAACAAACTGGACAGTATGCTGGAGCTTTTACAGTTCTCTTATGGAACAAAGACGGAAAATGAAGATGCGGAAGCGTTCAGCGCTTACTCATTGGAAACATTGCCAAGCAAATATAAGACAGATGAAGTGATCCTGTATGGAATCAAACCGGACAGTAAATATATCGATGCAGATCTGGAGGACGGTGACGGTGTCTATATTTCCAGTGCCTATGCAGAGAAGTTTCTGTTGAAGCCGGGCGACTCGATCACGTTGAAAGAAAAATATGAAAAGACAAAGTATACATTCAAGGTTAAAGGAATCTACAAATACAGCGGTGGAATCTGTGTCTTTATGCCACAGGAGAAGTTGAATGATACCTTTGATCTGGGAAACGATTATTTCAGTGGATATTTTTCCAATTCGAAGATCAAGGATATTGACGGAAAATACATCGGTTCGGTGCTTGATCTGGAAGCACTGACAAAGATTTCAAGACAGCTGGATGTATCTATGGGAAATATGATGGGGATGGTCAACGCATTTGCAATCGGTATTTATATGGTTGTGATCTATCTGTTATCCAAGATCATTATTGAGAAAAATGCACAGGCTATTTCCATGACGAAGATCCTGGGATATACCAATGGAGAGATCAGCAGGCTTTATATCTGGTCGACAACTATCGTGGTGATCATCTGTCTGCTTCTCAGCCTGCCGATTGAGAAAGCAGTTATGAATGTGCTGTTCCGGGAAATGATGCTGACCAGTATTTCCGGCTGGATCGCACTTTGGATCGATCCGAAGATCTATGTGGAAATGTTCCTGATCGGAATCGGAACCTATGCAGTTGTGGCAATGTTAGAATATCGAAGGATTAAACATGTGCCGATGGATGAGGCACTGAAAAATGTAGAGTAAGAGGCAGAAAATAAGAGAATTAAGGTACGGATCAGGGCAGACTAAGCTGCCCTGTAGATTGCCGGAACGATCTCGCGAAGGAGAGCAAGAAGCGCCTGAAACTGTGCATGATGATAAATGTTTTTCCGGTAGACGGCACAGATATCCCTGGTGTCATGAAAGTGATCCGGGATAAAGAAATGAATGTCCGGAAAGGAAGTAGTCCGTGCATAAATTTCAGGAAGAAAGGCAATCCCCATCCCTCGTCTTGCAAGAGAAAAGGCAGTATTACTGCTGGTGCAGATGCAGCGGATATTTGGATGGAAGGCAGCAGTATCGCAGATCTTCCGGCTGATCTTTCCGAGATCGTGATCTTCTGAAAGCAGAATAAATGGAACTGCAGATAACGCAGGTAAATGAATTTGAGGAGTGGCAGAGATGCCCTCCTTTTTTGGTGATGGATCGGAAAAAGGACACAGAGAGTCAGGAATTGCCAGGACAAAACTTTCCTTTACCAGAAGCTCACTCTCAAAATTGATAGTATCTGGGCTGGAAATATCGAGAATCAGATCCAGCTTGTCTTCTTCCAGCATCTGACGCAGGATGTAAGTCGGCTGCTCAATGATCTGGATATCACAGTTCTCATACATGGAATAAAAGCGTTCCAGAACCGGTGCCAGAAGCCGTTCACTTCGGTGGGGACTGAGGCCCAGCCGGATCAGCGTCCGGGAACCGGAAACGATATCACCAAGCTTCCATTCTAACTGAGTATGAGAGTGGAGGGTGGAAACTGCCCATTCATAGAAAAGGGAGCCCGCATAGGTAAGCTTCATCTCGCCACGATTCCGCTCAAAAAGAGAGGTTCCGGTTTCTTTTTCCAGAGCCTGAATGCTTAAGGAAAGGGAAGGCTGGGAAATATAAAGCTTCTGCGCCGCTTTGGTGATACTTTTTTCTTCGGCAATGGTGATGACATATTGCAGCTGATTCCAGTTCATAAAAAATCCTCCATAGGTTTAAACTATATTTTTTATAATAAAACATATATTTTACTAATGTCAATAGAGATGATAAAGTAAAGAAACAGGAGGAAGAAGAGATGCGTAAAGAGAGAATCAAAAATGGACTGATGCTGTTTGCATTTTTCTTTAAGATAGGATGTTTTACATTTGGAGGCGGATGGAGTATTCTGGCGCAGATGGAGCAGGAGTTGGTAGATAAACGGAAGCTGATCACAAAAGAGGAACTGCTGGATATGGTTGCAGTTGGAAAGTCAGTTCCCGGAATTATGATCACCAATATCAGTATGCTGTTTGGCTATTATGTAGGTGGCTGGTTCGGAGGTGTCTGTGCAGTACTCGGAATGACCTGTCCGGCGGTTCTGATCCTGTCGTTTGTTACTGCATTTTATAAGGTGCTGAATAGTAATGTCTGGTGCTATGCGGCACTTCGCGGAATCCGCTGTGCGGTAGTTCCGATTATGGGAAGTGCGGCACTTTCACTGGGGAAAGAAGCGTTCCGCAGAAAATCAGCAATCCCGATCTGTGCGTTAGCACTGGCGCTCTGTGTATTTACGGATATCAGTAATGTGGTGATGATCGTAGCGGGAGTGATACTGGCGCTTTCTATAAGAGCGGTGAAAAAGACAAGAGGAGGACAGACGGCATGATCTATCTCAGACTTTTTACAGCGTTTATGAAAATCGGATTTACCAGCTTTGGCGGAATGTCGATGATCCCGGTTATTATGCAGGAGATGAAGGTCAATCATTGGATGACGGCGGAGGATCTGACTAACTTGATCGCTATCGCAGAAATGACACCGGGACCGCTTGGGATTAACTGTGCGACTTTTGCCGGGATGCAGACGGCAGATGTTCTGGGTGGGATTGCAGCGGTTATGGGCGTGCTGATGCCAGCTTATACGCTGGCGCTTGGCGTAGCGGTGTGCTTCGCAAAGTTCCGTGGCAATGATATTATGAGCTGTATGTTAAATGTGATCAAGCCGATCTGCATCGCAATGATCCTTGCGGTGATTCTGGATCTGATGCAGGAAAATTATTTTCCGGATGCGAGGATTGACTGGTTTGGGTGCGGGATCGGAGTGGTGATGTTCTATCTGATATTGAAGAAGAACTGGTCAGTACCGAAGGTGATCACTCTTGCGGCGGTGTTTGGAATAGTTGGATATGGTGTGCTTGGGATTGGATAGATTTATAGATAGAACAGGAGCGCCACTGGCACTCAGCAACGCGCTCGGCGCGAGAATGTGCCGAGGCACAATCTTTCTTAATGTGATTTTACATAACTATGATCATGGAAAAGAAAAATGATAGAAGAAAGAAAATTTAACCTAAACTTAACATAGATTTGATTGGAATTGCATAGACCACAGATAAAATGGAAAATGAGCTGAAAGGGAAGACATCATTGTAAAAAGTAAGTTTAAAAGATATTAACAAACACAGGGTAAATTGAGAGAGGAATTAACATGAACGAGAAAATTCAGATCATTTTTGGACTGCTTGGCGGTCTGGCAGTTTTTATCTATGGAATGAATATGATGAGTGAATGTCTGCAAAAGGCGGCGGGCGATAAAATGAAAAGTATTCTTGCACTTCTGACGAAGAATCCGATTCTGGGTGTGCTTGCCGGTGCGCTTACAACCGCGGTACTCCAGAGCAGCAGTGCGACGACAGTTATGGCGATCGGTTTCGTAAGTGCGGGACTGATGAACCTGCCACAGGCAATTTCCATCATTTTTGGTGCCAATATTGGTACAACCATGACAGCACAGATTATTGCGTTTAAGATCAGTGATTATATTTATGTGATTATTTTTATAGGATTTCTGATTTCATTTGTAACAAAATCAGAGAAAGTAAAAAGTATCGGCCAGACGATTTTTGCCTTTGGTCTTTTGTTCCTTGGAATTGAAACAATGGGAGATGTCATGAAACCTTTGGCATCCAGTCCGGTATTCACAGACTTGATCGGACGGGTTGCACATATTCCGGTACTTGGTGTGGCAGTTGGTACAGTTATGACGCTGGTTGTACAGAGCAGTAGTGCAACGATCGCAGTCTTGCAGAACTTCGCTTCCCAGCCGGGACCGGACGGGGTTACGAGTATACTTGGGCTTGCAGGAGCAATCCCGATTCTTTTAGGTGATAATATCGGTACAACGATCACAGCACTCCTTGCCAGTATCGGACAGTCAAAAGATGCGAAGAGAACCGCTGTGGCGCATTGTATTTTTAATATTTCCGGCTGCTTTTTGTTTATCTGGTTCGTAAAACCATTTGCGGCACTGATCCAGAACATTTCGCCGAAAGGTCCGGAGATTGAAGCGATTTCCAGACAGATTGCAAATGCACATACTGTATTTAACATCACAATGACACTGATCTGGGTATGCCTGATTAAACTGATGGTGAAGATTGTCATGACACTGATCCCGGATGGCAAAAAAGGTGTTGAAGATCCAGGCAGCCCGATTTATCTGGATGAAAATATCATCAGTCAGCCGGCAGCAGCGCTGCAGCTTGTGGCAAAAGAGATTTTCCGTATGAGTGACCAGGTAAGAGATATTCTGAAGAAAACGATTGAGCTTGTGAAAAATGAAGAAGTGAAATCCATTGACGGTCTGAAAGAAAACGGAGAACAGGTTGAGCGTCTTGGAAAGTGTATTACCGAATATCTTGCAGCTTTGTTTTCTTCGGGTTCATTGACCGAGCAGCAGGCAGCGCAGACGGCGAGTCTCATGTGTGTACTCAGCGATGTGGAACGTATGGGAACCTTAAGTGTGGAAATGGCAGAATGTATGTTGGAAAGATCAGACCGGAAGTATAAATATACACCGGAAGCGATGGATGAGCTGCAGAAGAGTTTGAAGGTACTGAATAAGATGTTCTGTGATTCGCTGAAGGCACTGCAGGGAGATGATGGTATCGAACCAGGCAAGATGATGAAGCGAAAGGATAAGCTTCTGGATCTGGATATCAAGATGCGGAAAGCGCATATTGAGCGTGTTAATAAAGGAAAATGTAAGGCAAGCCTTACTGCTCCGTTTACCAATATCCTGCATCTGATCGACCGTATGGGAAACAGTTGTATCAATCTTGCGGATGTGGCGGAAAGCGGAACAAGTATGAAATACTTTATGCTGGAAGAAAAATAAGAAGATGGAAAAATCCACGGACTTTAGAAGATTCAAAGTCCGTGGATTTTTTTAATCATGATATACGATTTTCCCACCACAGATCGTATACTTCACTTTGCCATACATAGGCGTTCCGGTAAATGGTGAGTTGGATGAAAGGGATGCATACTCGGTTGGAGTCCAACATTCGTTTTCATCGAAGATCACAAGGTCAGCTGCCTTTCCTTCGGCGAGCTGTCCGTATGGAAGGTGGTAAAGCTTTGCCGGATTGATGGTCATTTTTTCCAGAAGCTGAATAAGAGATAAATGTCCCGGTCTTACAAGGCTTGTGATGCCAAGGGCAAGGGAAGTCTCCAGACCGATGATTCCGCTTGGAGCTTCGGTGATTGGTTTTGCTTTTTCTTCTTTGCTGTGCGGTGCATGGTCGGTGGCAATCAAGTCGATGGTTCCATCTGCAAGTCCCTGAATAATCGCCTGACGGTCCTTTTCGGTACGGAGCGGCGGATTCATTTTCGCAAGTGTTCCATGCTCAAGGACTGCGTCTTCCGTCAGTGTAAAATGATGCGGTGTGGCTTCGGCGTGAAGTTTTGCACCCATTTTCTTATAAGTACGAACCAGATCGACAGAGATACCGGAGCTGATATGCTGGATCACAACATCGGCGCCGGATTTCAGTGCCAGCATGCAGTCTCTTGCAACCAGAGATTCTTCTGCAATGGAAGGAGAACCGTAGATGCCAAGCGCATCGGATACCTTTCCGTGGCTGATTCCGTTGTTGCGGATGAAAGAAGGATCTTCTTCGTGAAGGCTGACCGGTACGTTAAGCTTTGCCGCCTTTTCCATTGCGTGGAAGCAGAATTCTGCGTTTAGAAGTGGGATTCCGTCATCGGTAAATCCACATGCGCCTGCTTCTTTTAAGGCGTCCATATCGGTTTCTTCCTGCCCTTTCAGGTTGCAGGAAATCGAAGCAGCCTGGAAGATACGGATCTTTTCTTTGGAAGCACGCGAAAGGTTGTCTTTGAGAACCGGAACAGAGTCCACAGTCGGGGAAGTATTTGCCATGCAGATCACGGAAGTAAAACCGCCTTTTGCAGAGGCAAGTGCGCCGGTGTGGATGGTTTCTTTATAAGTAAATCCCGGATCACGGAAATGAACGTGGGTGTCAATCAGTCCCGGTGCAACCACAAGCCCGGCTGCGTCAAGGACTTCCTCTCCTTCTTTTGTAATCAGGGATGCCATTTCTTTGATGATGCCATCTTCAATCAGAAGATCCATTTTTTCGGAAAGTCCGGAAGCAGGATCGATGACAAGTCCGTTTTTGATAATCATAGTAGTTAAGCCTCCTTGCAGGATATTAGTTTGCTTCTAGTATACGGGATGGGAAAAAGGTTTGTCAATGCGACAGGAGAAGTTGAGAAAATAAGACTGGCTACAGAATCCAAAAAAGATTTCAGTTTTGATGTATCCGATCTGGTATGTATCAAAATTGAAATCTTTTTTCTTTTATGCATGTCTCATATTCTTTTCAAGAGCAACTCTCTTTTTCCCAGTTGCACGGTAGAATTCCACGTGTTTTCCAAGAAAACTCTGGATGGCGGAAACGGTTTTTCCAGTCAGGAATGCACAGAAGACAGTGCCGATTCCGATGCCGTAGAATCCGTGGAGGATTGCAAGGGAAAGAACCACAGTAGTCGTCAGACAGGTGAGATCGAAGGTTGTCTTAACGATTTTATAGTTCTTTTTTACAATACCGGACAGATCGCGAGGGAAGATATCTGTCGGGATGATTGGAAGCATACAGTTGTTGGCAAGGCAGATACCGAAGCACACCAGTAAGAATCCTGCCAGGAAATAAATCGTGTGAAGAGGCAGGGAGTTCGGCAGAGCCTGGATCCATGCGTTGTGTACGTCGATCATTTTTCCAAATCCGATCCCGACTACGAAAGAGAAAAGGTAGCCGGGGCAGAATGAACGCTTGAGGATCATCAGTGTAATGACAAGCAGTGTCTGGAAAATATAATTCCATGTTCCGAAACTGAACACCGGGAAGGCAATGTTAAATACAAGCGGCACTGAGGAGATCGTTGAGATCCCGAATCCGCTTTTTGACATCAGATCCACGCCGAGTGAATTGATCAGCAGGACGATGAGCAGAGCGACTTCTCCGGCCAGATGAAATTTTTTCTTATTCATAGGTACAAATCCTTCTTTCCTGATAGATAATAATTTACAAAAATTTTATATTTAAGCTGTTTCTCATTATAATGAAGAAAACTGATAAAAACAAATGATTATTTTGAATGAACTGATTCTAAAATAGAATGAAATATGCTAAGATAATGGCGAGTAAAGAGTTGATTTTGAAAAATAAGATGACTGCGGAAGATAAAAGAGGGAATATATGAATATCGAATATTTAAAATATTTTTCAGAGCTGGCAAAAATCCAGCATTACGGAAAGGCGGCAAAGGCACTGAATATTTCACAGCCGGGACTCAGTCATGCGATCAAGTCGCTGGAAGAAGAGTACGGAGTTCCGCTGTTTCAAAAAGAAGGGCGAAATGTGAGCCTGAGTCATTACGGCAAAGAGCTGATGAAGGATGTGGATGAAATTCTGGGAGCGTATCTTCGTCTGGAAGAGCGGGCGGCAGGACTTCGGACGGAAGAGAAAACGGTGCGGATCGGCAGTGTGTATCCTCTGGCACCGGGGACGATTCCACATATGCTGAAAGAGTTTGGGGCGACATTTCCATTTATCATCTACAATCGGATGACACCGGAGATTGCAGAAGGACTTTTGGATGGAAAATATGATATCGGCTTTTGCTCGGATCTTTTGAAATCGGATGAGATCGAATATTATCCGATTCGGGATTCATATATCGCAGTAGTGGTTCCGAAGGGACATCCGCTTGAAAATAGAGAACGGATCAGTCTGAAAGAGACAGCCGGATACCCACAGATCATGTTTTCCAAGACCAGCGGTTTCCGTACTCTGCAGGAGCAGATTTTTGCAGAAGAAGGAATTAAGGTAAAGCCGGTATGTGCTGCGGAAGAGATTGAAGTTATCACAGGACTTGTGGAGAATGGGTTCGGGATTTCCGTATTGCCGTATATGGATATCGTGCGGCTGCACAATGTGGTGACGATTCCGGTGAAGACTTCAGGGTGGAATTCCAAATTCTACATTGCGAGAAGAAAGTATGGAATCCGCTCAGAGCAGGAGGAGGCATTTTTTCAGTACTGGAAGAAAGAACATCATTAAAATTCATTAAGAATCCTTGCACTTACAGAGGAAAAAAGTCTATAATTTGTTTTATGAAATATCGTTGTGAAAATCAAATGGGAGGTTACACAGGATGATAGAACAGATTGTAGAGTATAATAAGAAATTCGTGGAAAAAAAAGGCTATGAGCCGTACCTGACCAGTAAGTACCCGAACAAAAAGCTTGCCGTACTGACCTGTATGGATACCCGTCTGACAGAGCTTCTTCCGGCGGCGCTGGGACTGAAAAACGGAGACGCAAAGATCATCAAGAATGCAGGTGGAGTCATTACACATCCATACGGAAGTGTGGTCAGAAGCCTTCTGGTTGCCATTCTGGAGCTTGGTGTGGAGCAGGTTATGGTCATTGGACATACGGATTGCGGTGTGCAGGGAATGGATGGAAATGAACTGTTAGGAGAACTGGTAGAGCGCGGAATCGACAAAGAACATATTGATATTGTAAGACACAGTGGGATTGATCTGGAAAAATGGCTGGGTGGATTTGAATCGGTGGAGAAGTCGGTAGAAGAGACTGTGCATGCACTGAAGACACATCCATTGATGCCGAAGAATATTGAGATCAAGGGATTCATTATGGATTCGGAGACAGGGGAGCTTACGGAAGTGTAAGGAAAAGAAATAAAGAAAAAGAGAGATCCTCACAGCAAGGTGGTGCTGTGAGGAGTTTTATGGAGGAAGAGTAAGTCTTGCGCTTTTGAAATAAAAAAGTCTATAATCTGTTTAGTGAGATCAAAGGAGGATGAGGATAAAAATGGATGATTTAAAATCGTTTACCTATGTTTTAGCGGTTGCAGAATGCAAAAGTATTTCAAAAGCCGCTGAACTTTTATATATTTCACAACCATCACTCAGCAGATTTATATCCAGTCTGGAACAGGAACTGGGAATTTTACTTTTCGAGCGGAAATCGAATGGAATCAGTCTGACTGAGGCTGGAGAAATCTATGTTGAGTATGGAAAAGAAATCAAACGTTTGAACAGCACAATGGAACATAAACTAAAGGAGCTTCAACTATCCGAAGAACAGGAAATACATGTATGTATGTCTCTAAGTGCCAGTCTTTTGTTAGCAATGGAAGTTCAGGAGAAGATCAGTAAAAAATACATCGGGTGTAAAGCAACATTTTCAAATGTCATGGCTAAAGAAATCCTGCCAGGCTTAAAAAACAGGACCTATGACTTGGCAATAGGACCGGATCTGAGTGAAAAGGATTCTTCTATCGTATTTGATCTTATTGTAGAAGATTATATGTTACTTGCAGTTCCAAAGAAGTATATGATGCTTCAGAAAGCAGAAAAAAGAGAAGGTGAAAAATATCCATGGATGGATATTTCGATGATGCCGAATGAGTTTATTATCCAGGACAATTCCTGTTATGTCAGACAAGAGATCGATCAGATATTTGAAGAATATGGAAAAAAATTGAAGCCAAAGATGATCGTAAACAGTTCGATGCTTGCAATGCAGACCTTGGAGCGAGGAATGGGATTCTGTTTTATATCAGAAGTATTCCTTCCATATATAACAAATACAAAAGATATTGATTTTTTTTGCATTGGAAAAAACAAGGTAAAAAAGACAAAAACAGGTATTATATATTTGAAAAATAAAATCCTTTCCAGACAGGAAAAGTACTGTATATCTGTTTTGAAAGAGAAAATAATAAATGGAGAAATAGGGGCATAGCATGAAGCTATACCCCTATTTTCTTTTGGCATTGGTGAAAACAGTAACAGACAATTATAATAAGATTAACGTGATGAGCCGGTAAACATCATATAAGAGAAGAATGAGAGTTTTTGGAAAAGCGCACTCCGAAAAAGCTTATTGTATATGGATACGGAGGAAAAGAAAGATGAGTATGGCTACAATAGGAGCGATTCTGACATTAATAGTTTTCGTTGCAGTTCTTGCAACGCCAAAATTACCAAACTGGTTTTGTTTTTTGATCATGGCACCGATCGTTGTATTTACAGGAACAATGGATGCAGACGGAGTATATGCCGTGTTAAGCAGTTCAAGTTTTCATCTGATGGCAATTATATGTATGTTTTCAGGAATGATTGCTGCAACGGGGCTTGATATCGTAATGGGAAATGCTTTAGATAAATTAACCGGTAATGTAAGTGGAAAGAAAAAAGAAATGTTAATTTTTGCAATTCTTTATCTTGCATCAGGACTGGTATCATTTGTTCTGCAGAATAGTTATGTTGCAATGGCATTTTTGCCGGTGATTTTCAGTATTGCTAAGAAAAATAAGATCAGTCATTCAAAAATGATTTTGTTTGTAATTTATGCAAGTACTTTAGGGGGTGCTTGTACCCTGATTGGAACACCGACAAATATTTATGCAAATACAGCGCTTGAAGAAGCTGGACTTAAGCTTTTTGGCATGTTTGATTTTGCCTGGGTAGGTATTCCGATTTTTATTCTGGGTGGAATTTATATGATCGTAATGAACCGCTGGTGCCCGTCTTATGAGGAAACAGTGCCAAGCAATTCAGAGATAGAGGTAGCTACAGAAATTACACCTGAGATGAAAAAGAAACAGATGGTTGTAGGAATCAGTTTCCTTCTGTTCGTACTTGCTTTGATTCTGGATTCGCTTACAGATATTACAGTGAACCCGAATTTTATCGGATATGCACTGATCGCGGTTTCGGTTCTTACAACTGTTGTAAAACCAAAAGAAGTAATCACTTCATTCGGTGTTGATATGGTACTTTTCTGTGCAGGTATCAATTTGATCATTGTAGTTATGAAGAACAGTGGACTTGGGGAAGTGTTTGGAGCTGTTGTGCTGAGTATTCTTGGAGATACGAAAAATCTGTATCTGATCACAGCAGTATTGTTCCTTGGATCGGCAATTGCAACACAGTTTATGAACAATATGGCAACCGCAGGAGTACTTGCCCCGATTGGGATCTCTATTGCAGAATCAATGGGAGCAAACCCACAGGCAATTGTTCTTGCAATTGCAATTGGAGCAGGATGCTCTTTCCTGACACCGATCGCATCAGGAACAAATCAGACATTAATGATCTTTACAAACTTAAAATTTACTGACTTTGCAAAATTTGGATGGCCATTGGTTATTATCAGCTTTATATGCTGTGTAGGAATTCTTCCATTGGTATTCCCGTTCTTTTAAAAGACAGAAAAGAGTTATGTATAACAAAGGGGGCAAAATTCTGTCCCCTGTTTCCAGTTTAAAATAAAGTTAGATGAGGTGGCAGCATGAACAAAGAATTAACCTATTCAACTCCGGAAGAGGAAGGCGTATCATCAGAATATATTATTAGTTTTCTGAACGAGATGGAAAAAAGAGAAGCAGAGATCCATGGAATCATGATCTTGAGAAACAATAGAGTTATATTTGAAGCATATAATGAACCGTATCGGAAGGAAATCCCACATATTGTCCATTCTTTTACAAAATGTTTTACAAATACAGCGGCGGGAATTGCATATACAAAAGGACTCATAAAGCTGGAGGATAAGGTACTTGATTATTTTCCGGAATATCGTGAGGCAGCAAATGAGTATCTTCAGAAGCTTACGATACGGAATTTACTTACGATGCGCAGTGGACAGGAAAGAAGTATAGGTGGAAATGAATGGAGACCATTAAAAACCAGCTGGCTGGATGCATATTTTAAAGTACCGTTTGTAAAAGAGCCGGGAAGTGGATTTATGTATTCAAGTGGGAATTCTTATATTACGTCAGCGATCGTACAGCGTATTACAGGAAAAACATGCCATCAATTGATCGAAGAAGAACTGGCACCGTACATTGGTCTGGAGAAGTTTAGCTGGGGAGAAAGTCCGGAAGGAATCTGTTCAGGTGGAAATGGTGTGAGCATTACGGTAGAAGGAATGGCCAGACTTGGGTTACTTTATCTGAATCAGGGAAAATGGGGAGAAAAACAATTATTAAGTGCTGATTGGGTGAATCTTGCACTCGGTAAAAAAGATCCACAACCAAGGAAAGCAGGAGAAAAAGATTATAATTTTCACTGGACGCATACAGGAGATATCTGGTGTTCAGATGGAATGTTTGGACAGACCTGTGCGATTATTCCGGAACAAAATATGGTAATTGCTATCACTACGGCAGACAGTAATTACTTGGAGACGGAACTGATTCAAAAAGAGATTTTGGATCCGATGAAAGAAGAAAGAAATTTCGCTGAAAAGATGTGGAATGTATTAAAAAATAAAGGTCTCAGAATGTCTCTGGAAAATAAAAACAGATCTGTCAGTAACAAAATAGTTTCAGGAAATCGGAAAATAGAAATGGAACCTTTTGAGAATGAAGATAAAATAGAAAAAACAGGTCTGGAATTCTTAGAAGATAAAGTAATATTCTGGATGAAAGACAACAGAGGGACACATTTTGTAGAAGCAGGACTTGACTGTTGGATTCATGGGAAAACCTCTATGACAGGTGGATATCTGCACCATCAGTATGAGATGGATGAAATGAAAATTGCCGCATGCGCTTACTGGAAATCAGAAAATGTGTTGATGATGGAATGGCGCTATCCGGAGATGGCTTTTTTTGATCATGTGTCTTTTGAATGGAAAGAAGACAGGGTATATATGAAACGCTGGGTGAATATGAATTCACAGGCACTGGAAAGACCAGTTGTAACAGCAAAAATATGCGAATCTTAACAATTATTAAGAAAACCATAGGTGTTCCTGTAAGGTAAGAGCCCTATGATAAACACAACGAAGCAAATACTAATGCAAATGGATGTTAAGGAGGAAGCGCGAATGGAAATCAAGAAACCTGCAATTGCAGGAACATTAGAATCCAGTGACTGCCAGGTAACAGTAGAAGCCGGAGAAGGAAAAGTTGATTTTTCACTGGAAAGCGCAGTGATCAATCAGTATGGAAACCAGATTAAGAAAGTAGCTTATGAAACACTGGAAAATCTGGGAATCGATAATGTAAAGCTTACAATCGTAGATAAAGGAGCTCTTGACTGTACGATCAAAGCAAGAATCGAAGCAGCTGTTTACCGTTCGGTAGGACAGATCGAAGATTTACCGTGGGGAGGTGCGATCAGATAATGAATCCGAATAAAAAAAGACTTAGAAGAACTATGATGTTTTTAAATGCACAGAAACCGGGACTGATCAAAGATCCTTACATTTACAAACCGGATTCCATCATGCTTGATCTGGAAGATGCGGTTGCAGAAAACCAGAAAGATGCAGCCAGATTTTCTCTTTATCATGCACTTAAGACGATTAATTATAGAGGATGTGAACGTGTTGTCAGAATTAACGGACTGGACACTCCTTACTGGAAAGAAGATATCCGCTGCGCAGTAGCAGGCGGCTGTGATGCGATCCGTATTCCAAAGACAGAATCCGCACAGGACGTAAAAGTGGTAGAAGCTGAAGTTGTTCAGGCTGAAAAAGATTTCGGACGTGAAGAGGGAAGTGTTCTGATCATGGCAGCTATTGAATCAGCACGAGGCGTGATGCGTGCACTTGATATCTGCGAATCTTCCGAAAGACTTTTCGGAATTGCCCTTTCCGGCGGAGATTACACCAAAGACCTTCAGACACACATTACCGGAACCGGAATCGAACTCATGGGAGCAAGACAGAACATGGTGATCGCAGCACGAGCGGCTGGTGTACAGTGCTTTGATACTGTATACACAGACCTTGATGATATGGATGGTTTCCGTCAGGATGTTGAGAATATCCACCTGATGGGGTTTGATGGAAAATCCATCATCAACCCAAGACAGATCAACATTGTACATGAAATCTTTACACCAAAACAGAAAGATATCATTTTTGCAGAAAAAGTTGTCCGCGAAATTGATACAAAGAAAGCACAGGGAATCGGTGTATTTACAGTAGATGGTAAGATGATCGATATCGCTTTCTATGACGGAGCAAAGAGAACAATTGAGCTTGCAAAAGCTTCAGGTGTGTATAAGGGGGATTTATAAGATGATTAACGCAGTAGGTAGAGATATCCCGGAAGAGATTTTAAAAGCAACTGGTAAAGAAGTATTTCAGGGTGTTCATCATTTTGACGGACATGTCTATAAAAAACACGGACCGGAAGTCGAATGTGTGATCAATTCCAACGGAAGCAAGATGGTAGACAGTATCCATGATGTCCTTGTAAAATGTGGCATCAAAGATGGTATGACAGTCAGCTTCCATCACCATTTCCGTGAAGGGGATTACGTTGTAAATATGGTAATGAAAGAGATCCATGATATGGGGATCAAGGACATTACTATCTGTGCAAGCTCTCTTGGAAAAGCACATGATCCTCTGGTAGAATATATTGAAGACGGAACCATTACAAATATTCAGTCTTCCGGAGTGCGTGGAAAAATCGGAGAAGCTATTTCCAATGGTAAATTAAAAGGTCTTGCGATCATGCGTTCCCACGGCGGACGTGTACGTGCCCTGGTAACAGGTGAGACACAGATCGATATCGCATTTATCGGAACTCCTACCTGTGATGAGTACGGTAACTGCCGTGGTATCGGTGGAAAATCTGACTGTGGTGTACTTTCTTACGCAATGTCAGATGCTTTCCATGCAAACAAAGTCGTAGCAATCACAGACTGCATGGTTCCGTTCCCGAACTTTCCGGCACATATTTCAATGACAAAGGTAGACTATGTTGTAGAAGTAGACCAGATCGGTGATCCGAAGAAGATCGCAACAGGTGCAGCAAAACCGACCACAGATATGAGAAAGCTGATGATGGCTGATTACTGTACACAGTTCGTTGTAAATACACCGTATTTCAAAGATGGATTCTCTTATCAGACAGGTGTCGGCGGAGCTTCTATCGCATCTACTATTTCACTTGCAAAGGTAATGAAAGAAAGAAATATCCGCATGCGTTTTGGTGTGGGTGGTCTTACAAAGCCGATGTGTGACCTTCTGATCAACGGTCAGGTAGATGCACTTCTGGATACACAGGACTTTGACCTTGCAGCCGTAGAATCTGTAAAAGATCTGCATCATTTCCGGATCAGTGCAGGTGAGTATGCGAACCCGTTCAACAAGGGTGCAGTTGTCAATAAATTGGACTTCGTAATTCTTGCAGCTCTGGAAGTTGACGTACACTTCAACTGTAACGTTGTTGTAGATTCTAATGGTATGATCACAGGAGCGCAGGGTGGACATCCGGATACAGCAGCCGGAGCAAAATGTGCCATCGTTATCGCACCGCTTCTTCAGGGAAGAACACCGGCAATCTGTACAGACGTAACAACCGTCACAACACCGGGAGAAAGTGTAGACGTTGTCATCACAGATTATGGTATTGCAATCAACCCGAAGAGACAGGATCTGATCGAAGCAATGAAAGATGTAGACCTTCCATTTAAGACCATCGAAGAATTACGTGATATCGCTTACTCTATCGCGGGGGAACCACAGAAGGTACAGTTTGGAGATCGTGTTGTCGGTGTTATTGAAAGCCGTGACGGTACCATCATGGATGTTGTCCGTCAGATCAAGCCGTTTGAATTTGATGATTAAATTCTGATCGGAAAACTTACAGGTTATTGGCAATTGGATATAAAAGGAGAACCGTATGGGAAAGAATCAGGCAGTAGAGAAAGCAGAATACTTTGCAGAATCGATTGGCCGGATGGCGTATCAGGCGCTGCTTGAGGAAGTCTATACGGTTCCCAAACCGGGGCTTGTAGATCCGTATTCCTGTGGAGCCCACACTGATATGGATGTGCAGACCTTTGAAAGAAGTGCAGAGGCGTTGTATCCGTGGTTTGTTAGAATGGCATACCAGGGATATCAGCTGACCTGTACGTCGGAAGATCTTTTCCGTGAAATCCGTAAGACCGGAATGCTTGCGGAGGAAGCCATGTATCGGGCAACCGGACATGTGAATACACATAAAGGGATGATCTTTACCCTTGGAATATTCAGTGTGGCAGCGGGAAGATGTATCCAGGAAGACGGAACGGTTACTTTACAATCCATCCTTCGGATGGAGCAGAAGATGACTGCCAGGATCTTAAGAGCCGAAATTGAGATGTTGGGAAAGGAACCTGCGAAAAGTAACGGTGAGAAAAATCTCGTACAATACGGGACTACAGGGATTCGCGGGGAAGCGCTTGCCGGATACCCATCTGTTTTTCATATTGCGCTTCCGGTACTGGAGGATGGACTTTTGCGGGGAATGGAGTGGAACCGGATCAAATTACAGATCCTTTTTGCACTGATGAGCCGGGTGCAGGATTCCAACATTTTATCGAGAAAGAATCCGTCAGTACTCTATCAGGTACAGATGGAAGCGATGCAGTTTCTGGAGGAAGGCGGAGCCTACTCAGAAGATGCGTTAGACAAACTGATCCGCATGGATGCGGATTATATAAAGCGTGGTATCAGCGCGGGTGGGTGTGCCGATCTACTTGCCACCTCACTGTTTCTTGCAATGCTGTGCAATAAAATTCCAAACGAGAACGGGGCAATCCTGAACCTCTTTCCAGTTGTAAAATAGAGCGTATAATAACTGAGAACGGGAATCAAATTTTCTGCCATGAATATGGACTGCACCAGACTGGTGAGGAATAAAAAAGATGACTTTTCACAAATGAGCGGGTGAAAAGTCATCTTTTTCATTAGGAGAAGATTCCGGATGGAGCCTCTTCTTGATGAAAAGGTCGTTTACGGAACAAAACGGTATCCCAGTCCGCGGATTGTCAGGATATACGCCGGATTCTGTCTGTCGTCCTCGATCTTACCACGAAGCCGGTTGATGTAGACCATGATCGCATTGTCATCAACGGCAACCGTATTGCCCCAGACATGCTCATAGATCATATCCTTGGTGAAAACCTGCTGCGGATGCTTCATAAAAAGCAGAAGAAGTGCAGACTCCTTGGAAGAAAGGATAAGTTCTTCGCCATTTTTGTAAAAACGCATGGTTGTGGTATCATAGCTGAATGGACCGCATTCCAGAGTATCGGAATTGTCGAGTACCAGATTCTTGTTGCGGCGGATCAGTGCTTTTACTTTGGCACCAAGTACAAGCGGTCGGAACGGCTTGGTGATATAATCATCCGCTCCAAGTGAAAGCCCGTACAGAGAATCATAGTCTTCATTACGTCCGCTGACGATCATAACCGGAGTACTGATCCCCTGGTTGCGAAGCCGTTTGATGACCTCAAATCCCTCCATATCTCCCAGCATGATATCCATAAGGATCAGGTCAAATGTATGATTTTTCAGGATGGACAGAGCATCCATGCCACAGTTTACTGTTGTTGTTTCCAGCTCATTGCTGTGCATTACCTTTTCCAGCAGCTTACAGATTGCCGGATCATCATCTACGATCAGTATTTTGTCAGCCATTGAGGCAACCTCCCAAAAGTAAAAATTTCAATAAAATTCTATACAACTTATAAAAAACATTATAATATTAGAAAGAAAACAAGTCAATTGATAACAAACCGGGGACGAGAATATATGAAGAAAAACAAAAAGACACTGATTGCTGCGATTCCACTTTTTTTAATCGTAATTCTTGTATTTGCAGGATTTGGTGTCTGGAAAAAGTACAGAGATACTTTGATGCAGAACCAGGAGAAACAGATGCTCCTGACAACCAGAATCCTGAGTGAAAATATGGCGATGTCCGCAGAGGAATATGAGGAAAGTTTAAGCTTTCTTGCGAAAACAGCAGAGAACAGACCGCAGGATGAGGCAAAACAACTATATCGGGAATTTATAGACACACAGACCAGTTTTATCACGAATCTGTACCTGGAAGACGAACAGGGGAAGCTTTCCGAGAGTGTCAAGGATGTACAGATTGTAAGTTCACAGCTGCTCACTCAAAGCTCGGCAAAGAATAGCATTTATATGGAAAAAGATACAGATGGGAAAATCTATAATGTATATAAGCGTGTTTTGAAGGATGGGAGAAAAATCTGTCTGATGATCGATGCGGAAAAATATTATCAGAAACTGATTTCGGGAATTCACATTGGAACGAATGGATACATTGTAGTCAAAGATGCAGAAGGAACGATCATCATGCATCCGAAGAAAGAACAGTGGGGAATTCCGGTTATTGCAGGAAGGAAGAAAATGTATCCGGATCTGGATTACTCCAGTCTGGAGAAGATGATTGAGGATCAGAAGAAGAGAAAAGAAGGTATTTCTCATTATTATTCGTATTGGTGGACAAATGAAGAACGTCCGAGAGTACAGAAAATCAGTGCATATTCTCCGGTTCAGATCGGAGACAGCTTCTGGGTAGTCAGTGCGGTGATCGACTACGATGATCTGTACGAACCGATAGCTGAAGGTTTCTTGAAAATGGTATGTATTTTTGTTGGTATTTTGTTGGCTGCCGGTATTGCGGTTGTCTTATTTGGCAGAGTGATGCGTGATATGAGAAGAGCTGTGCGGGAGATCAATGATCTGAAAGAACTGAATGAGCAGTTGGAAAAAATGCATCGGAGTGAGCAGAGTATCGCACATCAGCAAAGACTTCAGATCATGGGAACTATGACAGGTGGTATCGCACATGAATTCAATAATTTTCTGACTCCGATCATGGGATATGCAGAGCTTCTGATGATGGAACTTCCGGAAGGATCAGAAGAACAGGACAGTGCAAAAGAAATTTATGAGGCTTCGGAAAAAGCAAAGGATGTAGTGCGCCAGATTTCGTCCCTGAGTCGAAAGAATGTAGAGACCGTTTATAAAAATATTTCGATAAAGAAATTCATGACGCGTGCAGAAAGGATGATGGAATCTGTCTGTACGCCTCTAATCCATATGGAAAGTGAGTTTCGGGTAGATGATGAAATGATCCTTGGAAATGCGACACAGCTGAACCAGGTGCTTTTAAATGTCTGCGTTAATGCGGTGCATGCGATTGGAAAAAATCAAGGAAATATCAGAATATCCTGCCATTCAGAAGAAAAAGAAAAACTGGCTCAGGGAGTGATTGAAAAGCTTTCGGATGTATGGAAAAAGTATATCCATATCCAGGTGAAAGATAATGGGTGTGGAATGGATAAAGAGACGCTGCGTCAGATTTTTGATCCATTTTTCACAACGAAAAAAGGGGGAGAGGGTACCGGACTTGGACTGGCACTTGCGGAGCAGATTATTACTTCACATAAGGGATATATTTATGCAGAGAGCAAAAAAGGAGAAGGAAGTACCTTTCATATCTACCTTCCGGTACTGGATACAGAGCATATGCCACAGATTGTGCAGAATATTCCCAGAAAGGATTATCGGATCGTGGTGGCAGATGACAATGCAAAGGTATTGCAGCTGCTGAAAAAGAATTTTGAGAAGATCGGGATCCAGATTCAGACCTGTATGAAAAGAGAAGAACTGCAAAAATGTCTGGAACAGCAGCAGGCAGATGTGCTGGTAGTAGACGAGACGATGGAGGATTGCAGTGGAGTGGATTTCTGTATGTCGCTTGCAGGCAGATATCCGGACATGCTGAAGCTTATTATTATTGATGGAGTCAGCCGTGAGATGGCAGAGGCCCGGCAGAAAGGAATCATTGACGGATATGTAGAAAAACCGGTATCGGATACCGCAATTCTCGAGGCAATTCGGAATCGTGCCAGCCAGCCGATATAAGAAAAAAGACGCAGATATCTGTAAGGTGTAAGATAAGACAAACCCAACCTTAATACTTTTAAAGATTTACCTTAACAAAATGTAAGGAGGAATCTGTAAGAGTGTAAGGTTGGGTTTTTATAATGGAATCATCAAATAAATGGTACGAAAAAGTACCCGTACAAAAGGAAGGAGAAAATGCCATGAGTGAAGCAATGCTTGCCTTATTGGGATTTGCAACCATCATTATTGTGATTGCGTTGCTCTTAAGAAATGTAACGGTACCGGCTCTTGCATTTGTCAGTGTATCAACTGTAACAGGTGCGATCCTTGTAGCAACCGGAACATTTACGATTGAAGAAATGGGGGAATTTGTAACAGCCGGTGTTGCAGGAGTACATGGTACTGCAGCGCTGTTTATCTTCTCTGTACTTTTCTTTGGAATTATGACAGATGTAGGAATGTTCGACAAGATCATCAATGCATTGATGAAGAAAGTCGGAAGTAATGTAGTCGGTGTTGCCATGATGACCTGTATCATTGCCATGATCGGACATCTGGATGGAGGCGGTGCCTCTACATTCCTGATCACAATTCCGGCAATGCTCCCGGTTTACAAACGTCTGAATATGAGACCGACAACTCTGATGCTCATCTGTGTATCTGCAATGGGTGTAATGAACCTTCTGCCATGGGGCGGACCGACAATGCGTGCGGCTGCTGTCCTTGGAATTGAACCAAATGCACTGTGGAAACAGATCATTCCAATGCAGGTTGTAGGTATTTTTATTGCACTTGGAACAGCATTTATCTGGGGAAATATCGAAAAGAAGAGAGGTGCAGGCACTTCTTCAGCAGAAAAGATCGAGTATGGCGGAATTGAAGATGAAGCCGTAACAGATGATGAAAAGAATGAGCTTGCAAGACCGAAACTCTTTGTATTCAATGTAATCGTAACACTGGTAGTGATCGTAAACCTGGTTCTTGCAAAGGTACCGTCTTACTATATCTTTATGGTAGGATGTGCAGTAGCACTTTTTGTAAACTACCCGGGTGCAAAAATGCAGGGTAAGATTATTAAATCCCATGCAGGTCCGGCACTTACCATGGCATCTACGATTCTTTGTGCAGGTGTATTCCTTGGAGTGATGCAGCAAACAGAGATCATGACTCATATGGCTAACGTACTTGCAAACGTAGTTCCACAGTCTATGGGAAGATTTTTACCGCTTATCGTAGGTCTGGTATCTGTACCGCTTACACTGATGTTTGATACCGATTCCTTCTTCTTCGGAATGCTTCCGGTACTGATCGGAATCGGAAACGAATTCGGTGTGAATCCGGCACATATCGCCATTTCAATGGTTGTTTGCCGTAACTGTGCAACTTTCATCAGCCCGGTTGTTCCTGCTACTTTCCTTGGAACCGGACTTGCCGGTGTGGAGATCAAAGATCACATCAAGAACAGTTTCTTCTGGATCTGGGGTGTAAGTATTATCTGTCTGATCTCAGGTATAATTCTTGGAGTTATCAAATTCTAGTTAGATAAATAAAAAGATCCTGTATTTCATGTGATTTGTACATGGAGTACGGGATTTTTTTGGATATGCATATAAAATGGTCTGATGATTGAAATGCAACGAAAGTGCTCGAAAATGTTATGCAGGGTATAAGATTTCAGGAAAATGTGATAGAGTTATTTTACTTCGATTTAGTTCTAAAATCGAAAAAGTATCTAATTAACCATAATCAGAAGGTATCTCATTTTCGGTGCTCAATTTTCGAGTAAACTCCCGACAATGAACAAAGCAAAAGAAAATATAGAAGTATGGGAGTTTGCCTTTACAAAGGATGACAGTATGTTAAAATATTTATAGTAGAAAAGTCAGAATGAAACTGGGATCATCCAGTGGATGCGATTTATGAGCGGAAAGAACAGAAAGGATTTTGCAAAGATGGTAGAGCAAAATGAATATATTAAAGAAGCTTATGAATGTCTGGAGAAGATGAGTGCAGATGAAAGAAAAAGAAGAGAATACGAAGAAAGACAAAAAATTTTGTGGGATCATAATTCGTTTATGAAAAGTGCAAAAATAATTGGGATGCGAGAAGGTCGTGAAGAAGGACGTAAAGAAGGGCGTAAAGAAGGGTATAGGGAAGCATTAGTTTCAATTGTTATAAAAAAATTGCAAAAAGGGATGTCAGCAGAGGAAATTGCAGATTTTCTGGAAGAGGATGTCTTGACGATACAGAGAATCTATGATATTGCCAATACCTATGCACCGGAATATGATATAGAAAAAATAGTACAAAAGTTGGAAAACACATCAGGAATGAAACAAAAGTAAGAAAAGAGTAAGTCAAATCAGATAGATGAGTGATTTGACTTACTCTTTTTTTCGCATGTAATTAGTTGTTGTTCACTTATAAAGCAAAACACCATATGAGGATGCCCTAAGGCATATGCCTTAGTATGAGGAATGTTTTACTTCAAAACTTTCCGCAAAATACAAGTAATAATTCCCACCACGCAGAATGGAAAATATGCCGGGTAAAGAGAACCAAATACCAGGATGCCGCCCCGGATACCGGTAAACAGTTCGACATCCGCAGGAATTGCATTTGCCGCAAGGCTGAACAGGTAGGAAAGAATATATACCAGAACAAAATAGGTAAGCCCTCGTCCGGTTCCGTGCCGGATGCCACTTAATGTGAAAAAGAACGTAGACAGCATCCAGATTAGCATAACCCCTCCGACAGCCAGGTATGCAACCAGTGTAAGATCGGGAGTGGAGCTCAGTGTCTTGATATCGCCATAATTAGACATCTGGTTCCAGAACGAGAAAAAGGTAATCGCCAAGATGACGGCGGACATCAGTACCGGTGCCGGGCGAAGGATGAAAGTGGTCAGTTTCTCAGCGGCAGTACTTCCGGTGCGGGCAATATTCCGGATTGGATCAGCCAGTTCTTCAGAAGAGGAATCGTGACGTCTGCGGGAATTTCTCCGTTCTGTCCGTCTGGCTGGTCTTTGGCGGTCATAATAAGAATCCTCTTCTTCATAATCATCGTCATAATCAGGAGCAAGCCTGTCTGTTTCATCGTAGTAGTCGTCAGTTTCATAATCGTTAAGGTAGTCTGTGTCGTCATAATCATCCTGCCCCACAGGGATCGACGGGAGATCGCCTGTATAAGTTACTTCAAAGTTGTCATCAAAATAGTCGTCTATATTTTTTTTATTATTCATAAAACAAATACACCCTCCTTGTGCATAAGTGTATGGTAACTGTTTTGACAGTCTGTGTCAAATAAATAATGAGATGATTGTGAAATCTGAAAAATTAAAAATGGGTTAATGTAGCAAAGATGGAAAGAGAAAGAGTGGTAGGGGACATCATTCTATGGTAGAATAAATCTGTATGAAAAAATAAATGAGGACAGAAAAATATGGCAATCAATATAGCAACAAAAGCAATCCTGAAAATCCTGTCTTTTGGAGGGATTGATGTAGAAGTATCAAGGCAGCTTGCGGATCTGAAAAGACTGGATCCGATGAAAATTTTTTATAAAAAAATGGATCTGCAGGTATATAACGGCGATTATGAAGTTCCGATCCGGGTATTTTTCCCGGATGAAGCATCGTGTCTGGAAAAAGATCAGATCAAGGGACGAAAGATCATGCTTTTCCTTCACGGAGGAGGATGGGCGACTGAGCATGTGGAAAATTATGAGAGAGTATGTTCCCGGATGGCACAGGCGACGGGGCAGACTGTAGCAGCAGTAGAATACCGCCTGGCGCCGGAGCACAAGTTCCCGACCGGGCTTATGGACTGTTATACCGTGGCAAGAGCATTGTATACGCATCCAGATACAAAGCCGGAGGATATTACTCTGATTGGAGACAGTGCAGGTGGCAATCTGGCAGCTGCATTGTCCATTATGGCACGGGACCGTGGTGAATTTATGCCAAAGAGACAGATTCTGATCTATCCGGCAGTCAATAATGATTATTCAGAGAAGAGTCTGTTCTCTTCTGTAAGGGAGAACGGGCAGGATTATCTTCTGACGGCAGGCAAATTAAAAGATTATATCAATCTTTATGCAGGTTCGGAAGAGGACAAGTTAAACCCATATTTTGCACCGATTCTGGAGAAAGATCTGTCAGGACAGCCGGATACACTGATCCTGACGTCAGAATTTGATCCGCTCCGGGATGAGGGAGAAGCGTATGGAAGACGTCTTGCAGAGGCAGGTAACCGGGTGGAAGTACACCGGATCAAGGATGCACTTCACGGATATTTTGCACTGGGAATCCGGAGTCTGCATGTACAGGAAAGTTTTGAATATATCAATCATTTTCTGGAGGGGGAATAGAAAATGTCGCAGACAAATGTAAAGCACTGGAGAAGGCTGGACAATGCAGCGAAGCTTTTTCCGGCGGCGAGCAGTAAAAGGGATACCCGTGTATTCCGGTTCTACTGTGAATTGAAAGAGGATATACAGCAGGAGATCCTGCAGAAGGCGGTAGACAGGACACTGGAAAAATATCCGATCTTTCTGTCCGTGCTGCGAAAGGGACTGTTCTGGCATTATCTGGAACAGAGTAATAAAAGACCGGTTGTAAGAGAAGAGTATAAGGAGCCGTGCAGCAGCCTTTATATCCGTGATAAGAGAGATCTGCTTTTTGAAGTGACTTATTACAAAAAGAGAATTAATTTTGAGGTCTTTCATGTGCTGACGGACGGAACCGGTGCCAGTGAATTTGTACGGGAGCTGGTGAAAAATTATCTGTATCTGGCACATCATGAGGATGGACTGGAGGATGTGGTTCTGTCAGAGTATTCGGAGAGCCTTTTCGATCAGGAAGCAGATGGATTTGAAAGATATTATTCCCGCCAGGCAGACCGCAAAAAAGAGAAAAAACCGGCAGCGCATCAGCTTCGCGGAAACCGGCGTGAGCTTGGAAGCCTGCAGACGACAGAGGCAGAAATTCCGGTCGAAGAACTGAGGCATCAGGCAAAGACTTATGGTGTATCGATGACGGTATTTCTGACTGCGGTATATCTGTGTGCGATTCACCGGACAATGACAAGACGGCAGGAAAGCAAGCCGGTTGTACTGATGGTTCCGGTAAATCTGCGTAATTTCTTTCCGACCAATACAATGCTCAATTTCTTCAACTGGATCGAACCGGGATATCATTTTCAGGGTGGAAAAGAAGAGTTCACAGATGTTGTGCAAAAAGTAAATGCATGCTTTAAAGAAGAATTGACAGCGGAAAAGATGGAGAAGCGGATGAACGATTACTTTGCTTTGCAGGTGCATCCAATCCTGAAATTTGCGCCGCTGGAACTGAAAAATGTCTGTATCAATATCGGGGCGAGGACGGCAGAAAGTGATGTGACCGCTATTTTTTCCAACATGGGAATCATCCGGATGCCGGAAAGCTATGAGACGTATATCAGGTATTTTGGTGTTTATACAAGTACGCCGAAAGTAGAGCTTTGCATGTGTTCTTTCCGGGATAAGATTTATCTGGGATTTACGTCCAGATATGACTGTGATGCGATCAAGGACAACTTTTTCCAGATTCTGAAAGAGCAGGAAGTAAAGCCTGAGATCCTTGAAGTGGAGTATCCGGAAAGTGTGATGACAGAAGCGAAAGGAATGCAGATTTTCAAAATATTTACATTTCTTTGCATGATCGCGATTGTGGCGGCACTGGGAGTGGATTATAGCATTGATACGAATTTCCATCTGTCACTGTTTGTGTGCGGCGGTGCGTTCAGTATGTGGTTGGCGCTCGCAGTCGGTTTCTTCAAGCGGTACAATCTGCTGAAGAATGCCATGTGGCAGCTGATCATTGTGACAGTCGGCTGTATTATCTGGGACTGGCTGACCGGCTGGCATGGCTGGTCGATTGACTTTGTGCTTCCGGGAGTCAGTGGCTTGATTATGATTTCGATGCTGATCATATCGAGGGTGTATTACCGTCAGGCGAAGGATTATCTGGTGTACTTTGTGATGGCGGCGCTTTACGGAATGATCTTACCATTTATCTTTTTGCTGACTGGTAAGGTACGAATTGTATTTCCGTCTGTGATTTCAATTGGGATGGGCGTGCTGATGCTGATCGGACTGGTGCTTTTCAAGGGAAAAGAAATGCGTCAGGAAATGGAAAAGAATTTACATGTATAAATCGGTGGTGCCGCAAAATTATCTGGATTGATGATTTTGCGGCACCATATTTTTTGCATTTAAATATCTGACGAGTGCGGTGATCTGGATCAGAAGTTCTTCCTGATGCTTTGCATCGAGTTCTTTAAATAAAGAAAGAACTTGGAATTCAAAACGAAGCAAAGAAACAGAAGGATCCGGTTCACCAATTTCCAAAGCTTCATCTGCAGAGATGCCATACAGATTGGCAAGGGTTGCGAAAGTGGAGAGATCCGGCTCGGCAACGTTATTCTCATAACCGGACAGAGATTTTCTGTGGATACCGGTCAATTCCATCACTTGTTTCTGGGTATATTCTTTATTCTCACGGGCGTTTTTCAGAATTTTACCAATATCTTTCATGAAAATGTTCCCCCTTCAAACATAGTATAAGTTCATTATAAATGGTCAGAGCAGGAAAAAGCAATGACAATTTATTTTGATTTTTTATCGAGATAGTCTGCGAGAGATTGAAACTGAATCAAAAGCTCTTCCTGGTGGCTGGTGTCAAATTTTTGGAAAAGAGTAAGCATTTTTCATTCGCAGCGCGAAAGGGAAAAATGCGAGGGGGGGGTAGAAGTCTTAATTCCTAATACTTCATCCGCAGAAAGTTGATATAAGCGGAGTAATCTGGCAAATGTGTCAAGATCTGGTTCAGCTACACTGTTCTCATAGCCGGACAGAGTCTTGCGGTTGATACCGGTCAGTTCTATTACTTTCTTCTGAGTATAAAAATTATCTTCACGTGCTGTCCGGAGAATTTCTCCAATATGTTCCATGAGCAGGTCTTCCTTTCTAAGAGTTCTTATATAGTATAAGCGAAATCTGTATATGTTATTACCTATTATAATGGAAATTGATATTAGGAAGTGGAAAGTCTTAAAAA
>OLPU01000641.1_pt1 | contig 29597 bp, 28 predicted proteins | sample 1673111 | NCBI WGS metagenome assembly OLPU01 (sample SAMEA3136755, study PRJEB25190) | human gut metagenome | reverse complement strand
AACGGCAAAGAAATGAAAGTTTCCGAAATCATCACTGAGCTTAACAAATTAGGCGGCGAGAACGGTATCGGTATCGTTGATATCGTTGAAAACCGTGTTGTTGGTATGAAATCACGTGGTGTATATGAGACTCCTGGCGGAACTATCCTGATGGCAGCTCACGAACAGCTCGAAGAACTTACACTTGACCGCGAGACAATGGAAACCAAGAAGAAACTTGGCAGCCAGTTCGCTCAGGTTGTTTATGAAGGAAAATGGTACACACCTCTGCGTGAGGCAATCCAGGCTTTCGTTGAATCCACACAGAAATATGTAACAGGCGAAGTTAAGATGAGACTGTACAAAGGCAATATCATCAAAGCCGGTACAACTTCTCCATACAGCCTGTATAACGAATCCCTGGCATCCTTTACAACAGGTGACCTCTATGACCACCACGATGCAGACGGATTCATCACACTGTTTGGACTTCCACTGAAAGTTCGTGCTATGATGTTAAAAGAAGTAGAACAGAACAAGAAATAATTTCCAATAATAAAAACAGGCTGTGGTGCACAGATGCACCGTAGCCTGTTTTTATTATTAAAAATCCTATGGTTCTTTTTCAAAAAAGCTTCCTTCCGCTTCTTATTTCAGCTCTGCTTTTTTTCGATTCAACAGCTCCTGAAGTTTTTCCAGATCCTCTTCCGTAAGTCCTTCGGTTTCCAGAAGCGCATGCATCATTTCCACCGGAGAAATCTTTCTACTCTGTGCATTTCCTTTCAGATATTCTTCTCTGGTGATCAAAGGTGTATAGTTTCTCGCATAAACCTTGCCATTCATAGAGGTTCCAGCTACCTTTATCAGATTTTCCTTCAAAAGAAGTTCCAGACATCTGCGCACAGTAGGCATTTTCAGCTCAGGTGCAATCTCGTTGATCTCAAAAGCAGACAATGGTCTTCCCTCTTCCCAAAGCACATTCATGATATCATATCGTTTACCTTTTAATATGTCCATTTTAAGATCCCCTTCCAATTTTAACCAAATATCAATATAATAATACTGGAATATCAAATTAATTACAATTACAGTACCCTTACGTTCCTTTACATAGCCTTTACAAATTTATATCTGTCAGTTGATACTTTCGTCACATTTATTACAATTGACACTATGCCTGAAACACTTTATAATTTCATCTGATATTCCTTTTATTTTAAAGAAAGAAGGTGGCAATAATGCTTACAGATACATTTGCCCTGAAAGGCACCATTTGTTACAGTATCTCCCCTCAGGAACTTTCCGTCACCCCAAACAGCTATCTGATCTGCAGCCAGGGAAAATGTGCCGGAATATTTCCAGTGCTCCCTGAAAAATACAGGGGAATCCCCTGCACAGACTACAAAGATGACCTGATCATTCCTGGTCTGACAGATCTGCATGTACATGCCCCCCAGTATACATTTCGTGCCTCTGGCATGGATCTGGAACTGCTGGACTGGCTGAATACCTATGCTTTTCCTCAGGAAGCCAGATATGAAAATCTTGAATTTGCACGCTCTGCCTATTCCATTTTTGCAGAAGATATGAAAAAAAGCCCCAATACCAGGGCATGCATTTTCGGAACTCTCCATGTCCCGGCCACAGAGCTTCTTATGGAGCTTATGGATAAAACCGGTCTGAAAACTATGATCGGTAAAGTAAACATGGACAGAAACGGTTCTCCCATTCTGCAGGAAACCAGTGCAGAAGCATCTGCCCAGGCTACTGTCACATGGATAGAGGATACTCTGAACAGATTTGAAAATACCATGCCTATCCTCACTCCGCGCTTTACCCCTGCCTGCACAGACCAGCTTATGGCAAAGCTTTCCCAGATCCAGAAAAAATATCATCTGCCTATGCAGTCCCATCTCTCAGAGAATTTCGGCGAAATAGAATGGGTGAAGGAGCTTTGTCCAAGTACTCATTTTTATGGAGAGGCTTATCATCAGTTTCAGTTATTTGGCGGGGACTGCCCTACCATTATGGCACACTGTGTCCATTCCTCTGAAGAAGAGCTTGCACTTATGAAAAAACAGGGCGTATATGTTGCTCACTGTCCTCAGTCCAATACCAACCTTTCCTCTGGCATTGCCCCTGCAAGGCACTACCTGGAAGCAGGACTTCACGTAGGACTTGGCAGTGACATCGCGGGAGGAACTTCACTTTCCATTCTTCGCGCTATGGCTGATGCTATTCAGGTTTCCAAGCTCTACTGGAGACTTGTGGATTCTTCCGCAAAGCCACTCACCCTTGAAGAAGCCTTTTATCTCGGAACTGAAGGCGGAGGTTCTTTCTTCGGCAAAGTAGGAAGCTTCAGAGAAGGCTATGAATTTGATGCCGTTATCCTGAACAGCTCTACAATCCCTACACCATTAAGTCTTTCACCAAAAGACAGACTGGAACGGCTTGTCTATCTTTCCGATGACCGCAATATAACCGGAAAATATGTTTCCGGAAGAAAAATTTTGTAAATACTGAAAAATATAAAAAGGATTATAAACATCATGAACAAACAACAGATTCCTTTGAAAAATTCCCTGTTCCTGCTTTTGGCAGCAATCATCTGGGGTATTGCATTTGTTGCTCAAAGTGTAGGTATGAAATATGTAGGAGGCTTCACTTTCAGCGCTGTCCGTTCTCTTATCGGTGCTGCTGTTCTGCTTCCTCTGATTTTTATCCTGGGACGGAAAGAAGCTTCTGCTGATTCATCATCGTCCAGACCTACATCAAGAAAAGACCTGATCATCGGCGGAATCTCCTGCGGGATCTGCCTCTGTCTTGCAACCAATTTTCAGCAGTTCGGTATCAAATATACCACTGTAGGCAAGGCCGGCTTCATCACTGCCTGCTACATTGTGATTGTACCTGTAATCGGTATTTTTCTTGGTAAAAAATGCTCTAAATTTATCTGGGCAGCAGTGGCAATGGCTCTGGTCGGCTTATATCTCCTGTGTATTACAGACGGATTCTCCATGGGAAAAGGCGATCTTCTGGTACTGGTATGTGCATTTTTATTCTCTTTACATATATTGGTGATTGATCATTTTTCTCCAAAAGCAGATGGAGTGAAGCTGTCCTGCATCCAGTTTTTCACCTGTGGCATCCTGTCCGGTATCCCTGCCCTGCTTTTTGAACACCCAGAATTATCATCTATTCTGAAAGCCTGGCAGCCCATTCTCTATGCAGGAATTATGTCCTGTGGCGTAGCCTATACTTTGCAGGTGATCGGGCAGAAAAATATGAACCCAACGGTAGCTTCCCTGATCCTCAGCCTTGAATCCTGTATTTCTGTGCTGGCTGGCTGGATCATTCTTGGCCAGCAGTTAAGTATAAAAGAATTTCTTGGCTGTATTATCATGTTCGCAGCCATCATTCTTGCCCAGCTGCCACAAAAGAACACCCCATAAGATTTTTTTAGTAGCAAAACAGGCACTGCATCCGTTTTTATAACGGATACTGTGCCTGTTTTATTTTTTCAGCAACTATTCAATCTCACTGATATTTCTCAGAAAATATTCCTTGATTTTATCAAAACTCTCATCACTGAGATCATGCTCCAGCTTACACGCATCCTCTCTGGCCACCTCAGGATTCACCCCAAGACGCTCCAGCAAACTGCTAAGTACTCTGTGACGTTCATAAATATGGTTTGCAATCTCAGCCCCCTTATCCAGAAGAGTAACCGTACCATACCTGTCCATAGCAATATACCCATCTTCACGAAGCAGCTTCATGGCATGGCTTACACTGGGCTTGGAAACACCAAGCATGGTAGCAATATCAATAGACCGAACTGCGCTGCCCTGCTTCGATAGCATTAAAATTGCTTCCAGATAATCCTCCGCTGATTTTCTGATCTGCATTCAAATACCTCCCATATTATATATCCGGATATCAGATTCCCAACGCAATTTCCATCATCTTATTAAAGGACGTCTGTCTGGCTTCTGCTGAAATGGCCTCATCTCTGAAAATATGGTCAGAGATAGTCAGAATTCCCAGAGCCTGCTTTCCTGCTCTCGCTGCATTCATAAACAATGCTGCACACTCCATCTCCGCGCAAAGAACTCCCATTTTTCTCCATGCAGCAGATGAATCCGGATCATCACTGTAAAATACATCAGATGAAACTACAGATCCTACATGAACCGGAGTTCCCTGCTCTTTGGCAACCTCTACTGCTTTTGCCACCAATTCATAGCTTGCAGTAGGAGCAAAAGTTCCCGGCAGTTTGTACTGGCTTCCATAATTGGAATCTGTGCATGCACTCATGGCAATCACCACATCCATCACATTTACATCATCCTGCAGGGCGCCTGCAGAACCAATACGGATAATCTGCTCCACATCATAGAAATTGTACAGCTCATAGCTGTAAATACCCATAGACGGCATACCCATACCGCCTCCCATTACAGAAACCTGCTGTCCCTTATAAGTTCCGGTATACCCAAACATATTTCTTACGGTATTAAAGCACACCGGATTCTCCAGATAAGTTTCTGCAATATATTTCGCACGAAGAGGATCTCCCGGCATCAGAACCTTTTTTGCAATATCTCCTTTTTTTGCAGTATTGTGTGGTGTTGGAATAGACATAATATTTCCTCCTTTAGTTTATTTTTATCACATTATTTCTGGTCAACATACTAAGTATATTTTACCGCATTTTATCCAATCTTACAAACAAAATTTCAATGTCAATAAGCAACCTGCGCTTTTCCTTTTCCGCGCTCTAACAGCGCTTTCTGCAGTCGGACAGCTTCTTGCATCAGAGTTTTGGTATCTATTTTCAGCTTTCCGTTATATTTCAGAAATTCCCCGGCAACCATTGTATATTTTACATTCTGGCTGTTACTGCTGTAGAGAATAGCCGAAATCGGGCTGTAGAATGGAAAAGTATCCGGCTGATACAGATCCCAGATCACCAAATCTGCAGGAGCCCCTTCTTTCAGTCTGCCACTTCCAAAAGAAAACGCCTGATGGCTTGCCATAAGATGCTGCCATATTTCTGTTGCTGTATAAGCTGCTGAATTTCTCTCCTGATATTTTCCCATCAAGCCAAACAACCTTGCCTGTTCCACAGGATTTAACGTATTTGAACTTGCCGCTCCGTCTGTACCAAAACCATAATTCAATTGTTTATAATAATCGAAGAATCCACCCTTACCGGAAGCCAGCTTCATATACGTTTTGGGGCAGAAAGCAAACCAGGTATCATCCCGCAGGTATTTCAGATCCTCTTCCTCGATCCAAAGTCCATGACCGATCAGCACCTTACAGTCAAATCCCCCTGCTTCATAAAGAATTCCAAAAGGAGTCAGCCCTGTCTCTTCTCTGGCCTTCTCCACCTGCACATCCTCCTCTGATACATGGAGATGGATAGGCAGATTCAGTTCCTTTGCTACATCAATGATTTCTTTCAGCGTAGGTGATGGGCAGGTATAATTGGCATGGGGTCCCATATGGAAAGAAATCCTGTCTGAATCGTTTCTGTGTTCCTGGATAAATGCTTTTACCTGTGCCAGACGCTCATGGAAATCCGGCGTCATCCCAAACAAGGTAGGCGCCAGGTCTCCCCTGATCCCTGTCTCCTTTACAGCCTTCAGCACCTGTTCTTCTCCAAAATAATGATCTGCAAAAACAGTTACCCCATTATTGATCATTTCTGCGATTCCCATCAGGGTTCCCACATAAATATCCTCATCTGTCATCTTGCTCTCATATGGCCATATCATTTCATTAAACCAGGCATCTGCCGTAACATCCTCAGCAATTCCCTTAAAGATATTCATGGCAGTATGGGTATGCAGGTTTGCCAGTCCCGGACTGACATAATATTTACTGCAATCAATTGTCTCATCCGCATGAATGGATTCTGTGTCCTCTGCTGCAGGCAGAATTTTCAGGATTTTCCCTTCCTGCACATATACATTCTGATTCAAAATGCAATTTGCTTCTTCATCCAAAAGCCCTGCATTTTTTAATAAAATTGTTTTCTCCATAATGAAATTATCCTTTCTATATTGCCAGTAAACTCGGATTGTGATAGCATATTCTCCGTAAGTCAGAAGAAAAATATTTTTAATTTTGACCACTTTAAAGGAGCTATCATGAAAAAAGTACTGATTATCGGATCTACTGTTGTAGATATTATTGTAAACCTTGTGGATTCTTTACCCAAAACAGGAGAGGACGTCCACATCCGCAGCCAACACATGTCCCTGGGAGGATGTGCCTATAATGTCTCGGACTCTGTCCGCCATTTCCAGGTTCCCTATATCCTCTTTTCCCCTATAGGACAGGGAGTATACGGTCACTTTGTCAGGGAAGAGCTGAAGAAACGCGGGATTTCAAGCCCCATCCCATCCCCTGATGCGGAGAACGGATGCTGCTACTGTTTCGTAGAAAAAAGCGGGGAAAGAAGCTTTGTCTCCTACCATGGCGCGGAATATCTTTTTGAAAAAAGCTGGTTCGACCTGGTAGATGTGTCTGAAATCGATTCTGTATATATCTGCGGTCTGGAAATTGAAGAAAAAACCGGTATCAACATTGTTGAATTTCTAGAAAAAAATCCCCAGCTCACTGTATTCTTTGCCCCCGGTCCAAGACTTACAGTCATTGATCCCGCACTTACAGAACGAATCTATAAGCTCTCTCCTGTCCTCCACCTTAACGAAACAGAAGCCCTTGAGGTAAGCGGTGAATCAGACATCAGCAAAGCAGGTGCTTATTTATACCGAAAAACCCACAATACTGTAATCATCACCCTGGGTGAGAAAGGCTGCTATTATTACAACGGAAAAAAAGAAGAGATCATTGCCCCCATTCCTGCCATCCAGGCAGATACCATCGGAGCCGGAGATTCCCACATCGGATCTGTGATCGCCTGTCTGAAAAAGGGAGACAGCATCCCGGTCGCCATATCCAAGGCCAACCGTGTTTCTTCTGCTGTGGTTGCCACATCTTCCGCACTTCTGCCGGATGAAGACTTCCAGAAGCTGAATATTTAGAGTTCAATACACATCAGGCAGAGTCCGCCATCCGCAACTCTGCCTGTAATTTTTTTATAATCTATTGTAACTGCAGATGCATCGGGCAGTTATCTTCTATTTTCCACTGAGGCGTTCTTTTTTCTTCTTCTGTCCATAATAATAAACTCCCAAACCTACCAGAGTGGTAAGATATGGTACCATCAGGATAATCTCATAAGGCATCAGCGAAGTCAGCTGCATAACATTTGCAACTGCCTGGGCAAGGCCAAAAAGTAAGGATACCAGAAAACCTCCAACAGGAGTATCACCACCCATACTGGATGCAGCCAGTGCAATAAAGCCTCGTCCACCGGACATGTCTTTGGTAAACATATTCATATAACCGCCGGAAAGATAAAAACCTCCCATAGAAGCCAGTACACCACTAATGATCAGCGCAATATACTTAATCTTTCTGGAACTGATTCCTACCGATTCCGCTGCATTTTTATTTTCTCCTACTGCCCGGATTGCCAGACCAAGAGGAGTCTTATACAAAAACAGATGAAGCAGGATCACAGCCAGAATCGCCAGCCAGGTCAGTACATTCTGCCCGGAAAGTACACTTCCAATAAAAGGAATCTTCTCAATCAGGGGCAGGGTAACCGTAGGTGCCGATACACTTCGGATTGAGGAAGAAACGCCTCTGTCTCCCGAAAAAGCAACCATGATCAGAACCGTACCGCCTGTTGCCGTCAGGTTAATGGCAATCGCTGCCAGGATTTCATCCGTCTTCAGATTCAGGATAAAGAATGCCAGGATCATACCAATCAAACCGCCAATAACCATTGTGATCAAAAGTCCCAGCCACGCACTATGGGTAAGGGATGAAAAGATTACCCCAAACAATGCAGAGAACAACATAATGCCCTCAAGTGCCATGTTACAGATACCGGATTTGGCTGCAATTGCAGATGCCAGTGTGGCAAACAGAATCGGAGTTGCAGATCTTAAAATCGTAGAAAAGAAATCCGGTGATAAAATTGCTTTCCACATACTTATGCCACCTCCTCATCTTTCAGTGCTGCCTTTGCCTCTTTGGCAATGATCTTATGTTTATACTTACTCAGGAATTGTTCTGCCACAACCAGAAGAATGATAATACCCTGGGTGATCTGTACAATTTCCAGTGTTACATCTGTTCTCCGGGCCATAATGGAAGCACCGGTACGCAGATAAGCAAGAAACAGCGCTGCAAAAGGTGTATACAGCGGATTTTTCTTTGCAAGGGTACAGATAATGATCGCATCCCATCCATATCCCAGAAGTGAAGTCCATGTAAATCTGCTGTAAATCGGGCTGAGCATTTCCACTCCACCGCCAAGACCTGCCACAAAACCACCAAGGATCTGAGAAAGTACAATAACCTTTACGATGCTCACTCCTGAATATCTGGCAAATTCTTCATTCTCACCTGCCAGACGAAGTTCATATCCCATTTTGGTCCTGTACAGAAACAAATATCCAAGCACTGCCACTGCAATAGCAATGATAAAGCCCAGATGTACACGGGTTCCCTGAATCAGTACCGGAAGTTCAGATGCTTCGCTCAGCTTATAGGAAGCAGCACTTGCCTTTGGATCTCCGATTACATTGTTAAGCATATAGTTTCCAAAATACAGCGCAATGTAGTTGATCATCAGAGAGGAAACCATCTCGGATGCTGTAGTCGTAATCTTCATAATAGCAGGGATTACAGTAAATAAAGCACCTGCCAGACCAGCGCAGACCAGGGCTGCAAAAGGAGATACAAAACCTGCAGTCACTTTAATGGCAATACAGGAAGCAATCAGACCTCCAATATGAAAAGCGCCCTCTCCAGCCAGGTTGATCTGGTTTGCAGAAAACATAATACATACACCGGTTCCCGTAAAGATCAGCGGAATCATAGATTCCACCACATTACCCATACTTCGCTTATTAGTCAGCGGACCAATAAGCAAATATTTAATAGCCTCCAGCGGCTGATCACTTACCATGAAGATAATTACAAAAGAGATGGCAAGCGCGATCAGAACTGACACGATCGTTCTGATAATATCAAATCTTTTTGCACTATTCATAAGTCACGCCCTCCAGTACATCATCATGCTTGATTCCCAGCATATGCTGTCCAAGCTCTTCCTCTGTCACTTTCTCCACATCTGTAAAGAAACCGGCAAATTTTCCTTTGTACATAACTGCCAGTCTGTCACTAAGAGAAAAGATCTCTGTAAGGTCTGCCGAAATCAGGATGACTGCACAGCCTGCATCGCGAAATTCCAGAAGTCTTTTACGGATAAAAGCAGCCGCACCCACATCAATACCACGGGTTGGCTGGTTTGCAATAATAATATCCGGTCCTGTAGAAAATTCTCTGGCAACAATTACTTTCTGAATATTTCCTCCGGAAAGCATACCCACATTCTGTTTTCTGGATTTACATTTCACCATATATTCTCTGATCAGCTCATCACTGCGCTTTTCAATTGCTTTTTTCTTTAAAAACAATCTACCGGAATAAGCTGTATCTTTGTACTGATTGGAAAACATGTTTTCCTGAATAGAAAGATTACCTGCACAGCCGGAAGTCATACGGTCTTCAGGAATATGGGCCAGCTTCAATGCCCTGATTCCTTCGATGGAAGTATTCGCAATATCCTCCCCCTTGATCTTTATCTCACCTTTGTATTTCTTGTTCAGACCGGTAAGGGTATCGATCAGTTCACTCTGTCCGTTTCCCTCCACACCGGCAATTCCCAGAATCTCTCCACCCTTTACATCAAAGGAAAGATCATCCACCTTCAACACACCCTGGGAATTATGCACAGTAAGATTACGGACTTTTACAAATATATCATCCGTAAGATGCTGTTCATTCTTATCAAATGTCAGAGATACCTCACGGCCAACCATCAGTCTGGACATTTCCTGTGTAGTAATATCCTTCACCTCATAGGTTCCCATGCTTCGTCCATTTCTCATAATAGTTGCACGGTCACAGATTTTTTTGATTTCATCAAGTTTATGAGAAATAAAAATAATCGTATGTCCCTTATCCTTCAGTTTCATAAGCTGGACAAAAAGCTCATCTGTTTCCTGCGGAGTAAGCACTGCCGTAGGTTCATCCAGAATCAAAATTTCTGCTCCTCTGTAAAGAGCTTTCAGAATTTCTACCTTCTGCTTAATACCTACCGGTATTTCCTCCACCCTCTGATTAACATCAAGGTCAAAATTATACTCCTCTGCAATATCCCGGGCAGCTTTTACAGCTTTATCCATATCAATAAACAAGCCTTTCTTCGGCGCAACACCCAGAATAATATTTTGTGCCACTGTCAGAGAGGGTACCAGCATAAAATGCTGATGTACCATTCCAATCCCTTTACTGATAGCCTCCTGTGGAGATTTTATTGTTGTTTTCTGACCATTCAGAATAATATCACCCTGATCCGGTGCTTCCAGACCAAAAAGCACTTTCATCAATGTACTTTTTCCGGCACCGTTTTCTCCCAGAAGTGCATGAATCTCTCCTTTTCGGAGCTCAAGGGATACATCTTCATTGGCAACCACACCATTTCCATAAATCTTCATAATGTGGTTCATCTGTAAAACCGTCTGATTATCCAATCGACTCACCTCATCTCACATTAATGTTTATATTTCGGTTAAACACAGAGTGCGCATCATGCTTTACATGATGCGCACCTTTGCAATCCACATCTATACGGATGAACCGCTACTGTTCACTTTTTCTGTAGTAACGATCAGCCTACTTTTGCAGAATCGATGAGAGCCTTGATATCGTCCTCGCTCATTGCATCATCGCCAAGAGCTGTAGGAACTGTAATCTTTCCATCAATAATCTGCTGCTTCAGATCCTCAACCTTTGTACGGATCTCTTCCGGAACAACCTCTTTATAGTGATCATCCTCTACCAGCTCTACACCACCGTCAGAAAGTCCCAGATACTCCAGAGTACCATATGGAAGCTCACCATCCATATCCTCTTTAATAGCACGGATCAGGGAATTACCTACATTTTTCAGTGCAGATGTAGGAATATTAGCTGCGTAATCCGGCAGAACTGCTGCCTGGTCAGAGTCAACACCAAAAGCATATCTCTTTGCATCTACTGCTGCCTCAATCTGTCCAAGACCTGCACTTCCTGCTACGTTAAATCCAACGTCAGCACCATTCTGATACTGAGTAAGAGCCATATCTTTTCCTGCTGCAGAGTCATAGAAGTTTCCTACATATGCCAGAGCCACCTGTGTATCAGGATCCACATCCTTTGCACCCTGAATGTATCCAACCAGGAAGTCATTGATAACAGAGTTCTCCATACCACCCAGGAAACCAATGATCTTGTTGGATGGATCGATCATGTCCAGAGACTCATCTGTAGTCATCATAGCAGCCATAGCACCGATCAGATAAGATACCTCATTCTGTTTGTACATTACATTATATACATTCTCCTCTCCGCCTGTGCTGAAATCAAAAGCTTCATCAAAGAAGATAAACTTCTGATCCGGATAATCAGCTGCCGCATTGGTCAGCGCATCCAGCATCTGGTAAGTTCCACAGATAATTACATCGTAAGAACCATCATCACAGTAATCATACATGGTAGGCTCCCATTTTGCTTCATCAGCGGAAGTAGCACCCATCTGCTCAACCTTGAATGTAAACTTATCATCGCCCAGCTCTTCCTGAAGTGCTTCCAGACCTGCATTTGCAGAATCATAGAAAGATTTGTCACCCAGAGTTCCGTTCAGAAGCAGTGCTGCCTTATATGGTTCACCATCTTCCTTTGCCATAACCGGCACTGTTACCAGTCCTGTGGAAAGGATCATTGCTGCTGTAAGAGTTGCTGCTACTAATTTTTTCTTCATATTATGGTTCCTCCTTTTTCTCATACATGCCCGGTATTCTGCGCTCCAGCCCTGCAGATACTGTCTACGGTTTCCTGAACCAGTTCCTCCAGAGAGATTTCACGGTATTTACCTCTCATATAGGTCTCCAGCTTCTCAAAAGCCGGATGGAGCAGTTCAGAGGGAATAGACTGGATTCCCTGTTGGATTGCCAGAAGCGGCATAATCATTCCCGCATTGCAGTCTACATCAATACCGCACATAGTAATGATGTGAAGGGTTTCACGGAAATCACCGTTTCCATATATTAATGCAATGATCTCACAACAGGCATTGGGATATGCATGGATCCAGTTGTAGGTATGATATTTGTCCATACATGCCTTCAGTGCATCCTGCCAGCTGTCACAGCGCATACAACACTCATACGCATATGAGATCACTGAATAATATTCACTTTTTTTCGGGATCATATCAATAGAAGCTTTTACTACACTGTGAATATCTGTATTCACAAATGCAAGTGAGGTCATCACAGCATTGAAAACTTCTCCCAGAATTCCATTGTTTGCATGGGAAACTTCGCCATCTCGCCATGCAAGTCTCGCTGCCATATAAGGATTACCCGGTGCTGCCATTCCGCATATTCCGGCTCTCATCTGAGCACCGATCCATTCATTGAACGGATTGCAGTGGGTACCACTTTCCGGAGGGAAAATACCGCTTTTGATATTTCGGATAGCCAACTCCTCTGCTGACCAGCCACAGGGAATAAATCCTACCCACCTGAGTGCAACATCCTCTGCTGTAACTTCATATCCCTTCTCAGAAAAAGCATCCAGAAATGCCAGTTCAAAGGTAATATCATCATTGTAAGTATTTGGTTCCCGCAGATAACCTGTCACATCCCCAAATGCTTTCTGTAAATTCTCACTGGTATAGCCCTCCACCATGGTTCCCATAGCTCCGCCAACCAGCTGTGCCAGCCACCCAGCACGGATCTTTTCTCTGAAATCTTCTGTAGAAGCATCAACCGCTATGGAATCCGGGAAGCTTACTTCCTTCTCATACTCCTCAAAAGAATGATAATATTTGTATTTCCAGTATTCTGAGTTTTCATCCTTTTGGGCATTCATCAGCTCTCTTCGTAAAAGCGCTGACAATTGATGGAGCTTCACAAAATCCCGCTCCTGATGTGCTGCAAGTCCCTGCTCCAGGAACCTGTATCCGGTCTCGCTGACCTGATAGCCCCTGTTCTCAAGTGCCTGAACAGCTGCCACCATAATCTTCTCCGGAGCCCCTGATCCCGGTACATTACTGCCCCAATCCAGAGACAGATTATCATCATAGAATTGGGATACGTCTACGTTATCCGTCCAGGTCTGCTCCTCCTCCGATCGTACCACCGGTCTGGCTTCACGAAAAATCTGTTGTGCTTTTTCCCAGGCTTTCATATCTTTCTCCTTTATCCATGACAGATACTGATCAGACATCAATGGCAAATAATGCTCTGATCCTATTCGTTTCTGTACATACAATTGTAATTCAGTTCTTTTATTGTACCTTATTTCAAATAAAATTTCCACCTATTTCTCTCAAAATATAAAAATAAAACAAATTCATTACCTGTTTTTCCATAATCTTCAAAATATTATATAGGTCCTGCCAAAAGAATTGTAAGAAAAACAGTTTTCCTGTATAATGTTGTGTGATAACAATTTGAGGAGGAATTTTTATGTACGCTTTGTTTACCCTTCTGGCCGGTGCCTGTCAGTCTGCCATGGGCAGCCTGAACCGCATGCTCACCGATTATGTGGGAATGTTTGGCATGAGCCTTGTGGTTCATGCAGTAGGCGGAATTTTACTTATTCTGTATATGAAACTATTTGTTCATGAGAAACTGAAAATCAGCGGAATGCCCTGGTATCTCTATTCTGCCGGTTTTTTTGGAATTTTTCTGGTTGTCACTTCCAGCTACTGTATCGGTGTTTTGGGTGTCTCGGTGGTAACCTGTCTTTCTGTAACCGGTCAATTGGTGATTTCTGCAGTGATCGATCATTTCGGATGGTTCGGTGTACCCAGAATTCCTTTTAACCTGAAACGTTTACCCTGCTTTGCACTGATCCTTGCAGGGCTGATCATTATCACTCTTTCATGAAAGGACATTAATCATGGCATTTATGTTAACTCTCGCATTCGTAAACGGATGTGCCACCGTTATTTCCAAAATGATCAATTATCGGTGTACAAAATATCTTGGAACCAACAATGGTTCTCTGGTGAACTATGTGGTGGCTTCAGTCTTATCCTTTGTTTTACTGGCAATATCCTCAAAATTTTCTATTAACCTATATTCTTTTAGCCAGGCTCCCTGGTGGGCCTATCTGGGCGGAGCCTTCGGGATCGTGGCATTTATTATTTCCATGATCACACTCTCTCATCTGAAAGTTATGGAATCCACCATTCTTTTACTGACAGGACAGCTTACTGCCGGAATTTTGTTTGACGCCTTTATGTTCCATAATATTAATCTGAAGAAGCTTCTGGGAATCCTTCTGGTAGCTGCCGGAATCATCTGGGATAACAAAATTTCTCATATGCCAGAAAAGTAATCTTCTTTCCTGACAAAAAAAGATTTTCACATGACAAAGGAGTATTTTACTCTTAAGTTCTTTCCATGTGAAAATCTTTTTTATTTTAGTTCAGCATTCTGCTGATATGCGCAGTCTCTTCTATCGCTGCCTCCAGAATCTTCTCGCCATCCAATTCCTGGACATCAATTCCGTCTGCATACACACAATTATACTGATCAATCCCAAAAAACTGGCATAAAGCTTCCATATATCTGCTTCCAAGCTCCATATGGCTATCTGCCCAGATACCTCCACGGGTAGTAAGGAACAACATCCACTGGCCCTTACAGATTCCATGCATACCGGATTCATCGCACTTAAAGGTAATACCATCTGCCGAAATATTTTCAATGTAAACCTTCAGTACTGCCGGTATACTCAGATCCCAGAACGGCGCTGCCACAACAATTCCATCTGCTTCCCGGAACTGATTTCCATACTGAAATACAGGAGCTGTATAATCCCTTTTCATCAAAAGCTCATCCCTAGCCTTTAAGGTATCCGTTGTCCAATATTTTAAATCCATTTTGTTCAGATCCAGCACCTCAAACTTCCAGTCTGGATGCTGCACCTTCATAGTATCCAGGGCAGTCGTAAGTAATTTTCTGGTTCTGGATTCCTCCTGTCTGACACAGGCATCAATTACAAGAATCGTTTTTTTCATAATTATTTATCATCTCCTGTCAGTCTTAATACATCCCGGATTTCTTCCACATCCATATCTAGGATTATCGCCAGTTCCTCCACACTGAATTTAGATTTTTCATCCTCATCATCTTCTGTCAGTTCCCGCACTGCCGCTTCCAGCTTTTCTACTTTTGCCACCAGATAATCATCTTCGAATTTCTTCTGTGTCTGCTCCTCAATGGCCCGAAGGATTCCTGCGCGGATTCTTCCCAAAAGCCATTTTTCATCCTTGTGGTCATTCTCCTCGTCCAGAGCCATAAGCAGACTGACATTCGCTTCCTGGATCAGATCTGCCAGGAAAATCTCCTCACAATTCAATTCCGCTGCCATCTGTGCTGCTCTGGGCAGATATTTCTGAGAAAGCTCTGCTGCTGCCAGAGCATCTCCCTGATTCAACAGCCCGAAAAGCTCTTCTGTACTGCGCAGAACCTTTTTCTGTTCTTCCAGATTTTCCAGGTATTCCCTCAAATATTCTTCTTCCTCTGCAGTAAGCGGTACCTTTTTTTGCATTTCCTCTGTTCCCGGTGTTTCCGGATCTGCAGGTTTCTGAAGGGCTTCTGCACCCTCAATGGAAATCCCCTGAAGCTTCAGGTACTGAAGAATTTTGATTAGCTGTGATTTGTCAAGATCCATATCTCCAAAGCATTCCTTTATCTGCTCCGGCTTCAGCGCCTTACCATTTTCTTCACCGAGCTTACAGATTTCTGCCAGTTTTTCCTGAAATTTATTTATATCCATATAGTCTTCTCCTTGCCAGATCGTTAATCAGATTTATTGCCCTTATCTTATCACGAATCATTTTTTCACACAAGCCACAGGATTTATATGATCCTGCAAATTTTACATAAATTTTTCATTAACGCGCATGTGTATTTTACAAACCATTTTTATAATAAAGTACATAAAATGAAAAAAAGAAAAGAGGAATCATTATGTATCAGACATTATGGAATTCTATTAATAAACAGGTAAAAAACTCACATGCTGCAACTTTTCTGGCTGTTTCACTTATAAGCTGGACAACCATTGGTCTTCTGACAGGCTTTTTGATCTGCATGATCGGCGGTATGTCCTTTGTTACAAAGGTAACTGTTGTCCTTTGCAGCGGCGGGTATACAGGATTGATCTTTGGTTTCTTTGGCGGTATTTTATATCTGTACCGGACAGAACCACGTCATTCAACTGACTCTGCCCCCTCACAGGTTCCCACTGTTTCCCAAATATCTCTCAACGCCAAGACAGCTGCCCGGTGATAAATCGGACAGCTGTTTTTTTATCCAAGAGCTACATCCAGAATCATCATTAGAGAGAATCCTACAGCGAAGAAAATAGTTCCAATGTTGGAGTGTTCTCCGGCAGACATTTCGGGTATGAGTTCTTCCACTACTACATAGAGCATAGCTCCGGCAGCGAAGCTTAAAAGATATGGAAGTGCCGGGACAATGAGGCCGGCAGCCAGGATTGTGAGAACTGCACCGACAGGTTCTACAATCCCGGACAGGACTCCGCCTGCAAAGGCTTTGGTCTTTCCCATTCCTTCCGAACGCAGGGGCATAGAGATAATGGCTCCCTCGGGAAAGTTCTGAATGGCAATCCCGATGGAAAGGGCCATGGCTCCCATTATAGTGATCTGGGCGTGACCTGTTAAATAGCCTGCGTATACGACTCCTACTGCCATTCCCTCCGGAATATTATGCAGAGTTACTGCAAGAACCAGCATGGTAGTTCTCTGAAGTTTGCTCTTCGGACCTTCTGCCTTGTTACTGTTCTGGTGAAGATGCGGGATCATGTGATCCAGCAAGAGCAAAAAAAGCACCCCTATCCAAAATCCCACTGCTGCCGGTACAAATGAAAGCTTCCCCAGTCCGGAAGACTGTTCAATTGCCGGGAGCAGCAGACTCCATATGGAAGCCGCAACCATAACTCCTGCTGCAAAGCCGGTAAGTGCTCTCTGAATCTGTTCATTCAGATTCTTCTTCATGAAAAATACACAGGCAGCTCCTGCAGAGGTTCCAAGAAAAGGAATCAGAATTCCATAGAATACATTTATATCCATTGATTTATTCCTCCTGTTTTATCTATATTCATATGTAAGAAATATGTTTCCTATAGTTAGTTTATGCTAACTTATGTAAGTATAACAAATTTTTCGCAAAATAAAAAGAGGATACAAAATTTTTTTGTTATTTTGTATCCTCTGCATTAGATTGTGTTTAAAAAGACTTTCTGCAAAATATACTGTAAAGTGAGACGTGCAGATTGCGGGAATGTTTTTCAAAACACGTTACATAGTGCAACAGAAATAAATATTCTCATGTAAACTGCATTTTGGATTAAATCCTGCGTGGCAGTAAGGGCAGCTACCTTTTTTGTATTCCTGAAGTGTAAGTTTCCTGCCGCAGTTTCCGCATAAAACAGGATAAGCTTCTTCCGGTGTTGTTGCCACAAATGAATGATCTTCCAGTTCATCGTGGCAGGAATAACATGCGTAATATTTCCTGCATTTCGCACAAAGCAATGCAGCTATGTCAAGCTGTGTGTGATAGTGTGTACACCGTCCTGCTTTATCAAGTCCGATTCCGTGAATCTTCATGTTTTCCTGTTTTGATAAGTTATCTTTCAATTGACTATTCTTTGACTGGTTACTGTTATCAGCGGTTTCCTGCATTGTTGATTCCTTTTCTGATAGGAATTGCGATCAGAACTGCAAGAACTGTGATTACAATGTCCTTTGGAATAAATGCTGTTAAGGAGTATACTGCGATTGCCGGGATGCTCATGGAGCCTCCTACAAAATGCCACTGCAGACCACCGATTGTCTCAACGATCAGAAGTCCGATCAGTGCAAATCCGATTGAGATTGCAAGATTCTTTGTCTTGTTCTCTGTTTTCGGACGGATTCCGCAAAGCCAGGTCATGATTGGCCATGCCCAGATATATCCTCCGGTAACTCCTACGATACTGCTGATTCCGCCTGAGAAGTTAGCAAAAATCGGAAGACCGATGGCTCCTAACAAAACGTAAACCAGTGTTGCTGTAGTTCCAAGTCTGGAACCAAGTACTGCTCCTACAAGCGCTACGCCAAATACCTGAATGGTAATCGGTACACCGGTAGGCATTGGCAGTGAAATCTGTGATATTACTGCAAGAACTGCTGCAAACATACCAACCAGTACCATTTCTCTGGTTGTAAATTTTCTCTCTGCAGCAGGGCTTTTTGCATATGACTGACTCATAATAATACTCTCCTCTTTCCCTGTTGATAATTGGTTTTGACCTTCTTTTTATATCATAGGCGAAGAGGATTGTCAACTTGTTTATCTACATTTAGTTTACATTTGTTTTCGATAAGCATCCGGTGATACATCTGTATAGCGTTTAAACACTCTGGAGAAATAAGTGCTATTTTCGAATCCAAGAAGTTCTGAGACTTCATAGACCATTTTTCCATCCTGAAGCATTTGTCTGGCCAGTTCTATTTTTCGGAGGTTTACATATTCTATGAAATTATAACCGATTTCTTTTTTGAACATGGTGCTGAGATAAGCTGAGGAAACTCCTGTTTCAGCAGCTGCATCTGACAGATGGATTGGTTCCGTGATATGCTCTTCTATATATTTTACTACTTTCTGCAGGATTTCAGATCTACTGCATTTGTAGGCAATCCAGAATTTTTCCATAAAAATATCATTAAATTTCAGAAACCATTTTTCTATTTCCCTGAGACTTTCCATCATCATGATTTTCTGATAATGACAATTATCACCATCCAACTCTATTTCTTCCAGTGCGCCGTCCAATGACTGTGCAACCATGGAATAAATTCCCAAAATATCCATAAAATTTCTTCTCAGCACATTGATACTGATATAAGGCTCCTGTCGGATCAGTCCGAAGATTCCATACAGCTCCTGTTCAGCTTTTTCTCTGTCAAAACTTCGGATCTTCTCTTTTAGGGAATCCAGATATCCATGCATTCCTCGTGGACTATGACCTTCTGTTTCAATCTTCTTCTGAAAAAACACCAATTTCTCTTCTTTATCATAATAACTGAAAAGCTGTATCTGTTCGGCCATCGCAGCAGCCCGAACAAGATCCGCAGTTTTTTCCATGCAACCTTCAAAGATTCCCATGTACAGTTCTCTGCCTGTTTTCCGCTCTGCCCTTTTCTTTAATTCCATATAAACAGATCTTTCCGGTTTTTCTTCCAGCAGAAAATATCCATACTGATTTCCCTTCTGAATCTGCAGGCCTTCCCTGAGTTCGGTTTCTGCCCATTTATGGATCATTTCCGTAACCCCCGACAACTCTTCTGTATTTTTCGCCAGTATACAGATTAAGGTCTGATAATTACAGGCACCTACAAAAATATCTCTGCTGTCTCTCATAATCTCTTCATAACGGATCTCACGTATTCCCTGCATATGCACCTTATTTCTTTCTTCTGTTTCTCCCAGACACTTTTCCAAAATACTTTCCAGTTCATCAGAACTCAGGTTCAGTTTTCGCAGATAATCATACGCCCCCAACTTCATTGCCTTTTTTACAACATCGAATTCTTCCTGGCAGCTTACCACGATTACTCTGGTTTGCATTTCTTCTTTCTTCAAAAATTCCAGAATTTCAAGTCCGCTGACTCTGGGTATGTTCAGATCAAGAAGAATAATATCCGGTCGACTGTTCCGGATCATTTCCAGTGCTTCTTCTCCATCTGTTGCATCCGGCAATAGCTCCAGCTCCAGTTTTCTCCAGTCTACAAGCTGACGCAGTCCAAGTCTCGCCAGAATTTCATCCTCTACGATCAGTACTTTTTTCATAGAATGTTCTTCCCTTCATCCAGATAATAATTACTGTCTTTTTATCCTATTTTATCATCTTTCTTCTGATTCTGTGATTTTTTTTGGAAGACGTACCCATATTTCAAAGCCATTTCTGACCTTTTCATTATAAATCAGTCCATAGGATTCCCCATACAAAAGCTTCAATCTGGAATTCACATTATAAAGTCCAATTCCCGTTACAGCTCTCTGGTTCTTCTCTCCCTTCAGAAGATCTTCAATCTTCTTTTTATCCGCAGAATTTCCATTATTGAATACAGATATGACAAAATCATTCTCATACTCTATTGCAGAGACTATAATCTGCCCTGCTGTCACACCTTTTACTCCGTGCAGAATCGCATTTTCTACAATCGGCTGCATGGTAAATGCAGGGATTTCATAATAGAACAGTTCCGTTGGAATTACATTATAATACTGAAACGAACTTCCAAACCGCATCTGCATGATGTGTACATATGCTTTCAGAAGTGCCGTTTCCTGTCCCACAGTAGTCATGCCATTTTTATTACTGTAAACTGCATGTAGGATATCTCCCAGTGCTTCCAGTGCTTTCTCCGTGTTTTCATTTCCGCCTGCCCGATCCTGTTCTTCTTTTATGGCCATAATCCTTATGGAATTAACCGTGTTAAAGATAAAATGAGGGGAGATCTGGGACATGAGCATCTCATAATGGGCTTTTTCTTTTAATCTGCTCTCTCTTTCTACTTTTTCCAGAAGCTCTTCGATCTTTTTCCCAGCCTGGTTATAGCAAGATACAAATTTGCTCATCTCCTGAAAGGAGCCTTGAGGTTCTTCCAGAACTGCCATTCCATTGGGAGCTTTTTCCAGAGTCTGTGCCACTTCAACCAGAGGTCTGGCGATTCTTTTGGAAAAATATAACATGGTACAAACGGTAAATCCAATTACCAAAAGTAACATTTCCAGAATTCTCTGAAGAATCTTTCTGTTTTCTTTCAGGAAAATTTCCTGGGGAATAAGGTAGACCAGTTTATTGGAAGCATTCTCCAGTTCGCCTTCCATATAATAAAAATCATTTTTCAGATTACCGGTCGTAATTTCATCCTCAGAAATCTCCTTTACAGTTTCCTGTTCTCTCAATTCTTTCAGCTGTTTCTGATATTTCTCATTATACCCCATCAGTATATCATTGTTTCTGTCCAGGATATAAAGGGCACCGCCTTCCTCTGTCACCATACTTGCTGCCAGTTTTCCCCAGATTTTTTTCTCGGAAAGACGAATCAGCATGACTCCCAGATTTTTCCCGGAATAATCCAGTATTTCCCGTCCCATATAAAAATATTTCTGTACATTGTCATATATTGTCATTTCCTGGAATATGGTTCCTATACCTGTACTGCAAGTTATCTTTCTTCCATTCTCCAAAATCTCCTGATACCACTGTTCTTTCTCATAATTCGTTTCTGTTCTGCTTAATGTGTAAGAACCGATCATATATCCTTTTTTCGTAAGTATAGCTACTTTTCCGCCAACGGCATTTAAGACGGAGCTCTCTACATCCGAAATATCATTAGAAAGTTCTCTTTTCGCCTGATAAATCTCGTAGGAATCCCCGTCTTGCTCTAAAATTCGCAGGTTCTTCAGTGTATTTTTATTTGTCATCAACATGCATGTAGCATAGTTGGTCACTTCAATCATCTGATCTGTATTATCCCTGATCTGGGATAGCAAATCTGTCTCATTGTTGATCTTATTTTCCGTGGTAACTTTCTGAAGATAGAAATTCAGAAGCATCAAAGCCAGGCACAACGGCAGCACCACAAAAAGTCCCATATAAAATGTGAGCTGCCTTCTTATGCTCTGGTTACCCGGATTTTTACGTTTGAAACTCATACGCAAATTTCCTCTTTCTACATCTGATCTGTATTTATCCCTTCACTGCACCGGCAGAAAGTCCCTGCACCAGATTCTTCTGCACCAATGCAAAGAAAATCAGAATTGGTATCAGACTGATTACTACCGCTGACATCAGCAGTCCCCAGTCTACAGAATACTGTCCTACAAAGTCCTGCATACCAACCTGAATGGTTTTCTTTGAAGTTGTATTAATAAAAATAGAAGCATACATATATTCATCCCAGGATGTCATAAAACAGAACAAGGCTGTAACAAAAAGTCCCGGCTTAGCCACATGAATAATCACATGGAAAAAAGATTTCAACCTGCTGCAGCCATCAATCCTAGCAGCTTCCTCCAACTCCCAAGGGATGGAAATAAAAAATGCACAGGTATTCCATATGGCAAAAGGCAGGGTAAAAGAACAGTACATCAGGATCAGTCCTACATAACTGTCAATCAGGTTCAACTGTTTCATAATAATATAGTAAGGAATACACAACAGAATTCCCGGAAACATTCTTGTCATAAGAACCGCCATCTTGATTTTCCCGGCACCTACGATTCTATATCTAGTAAGTCCATATGCTGCCATTACTGATAATATCATACAAATCAGTGTTGTGACCAGTGTAATAAAAATACTGTTCATAAAATATCTTACGAAATTCGACTGAAACAGCACCTGTCTGAAATTGTCAAATGTGATATGTGTCGGTATGATCTGGGATGGGTCATAAATCTGTTCTTTTGTTTTCAGGGCAGTCAGTACCACATAGATAAACGGGATCACTGCAAGGAAAACCATAGCTATTGTAAATACATAGGCTACCACATGCCGTATGGCTTCATTTCGTTGTTTTGCATGCATATAGTTTCCTCCTCCCTATTCTTTCTCACTTACCATCTTCAGATAAACTCCGGAAAAAACAGCCATGAATACAAACAATACCACAGATGCAGCTGCTGCAGTTCCGAAATTATGGTCAATAAATGCTCTTCTGTATGCATAGGTATAAACAATCTCTGTGCTGTACAGCGGTCCACCTTTGGTCATCAGCCAGATGGTGTTAAAACAGGACACAATACCGATCAGGTTCAAAATGGTTGAAATAGCCAGAGGCTCTTTAATGATCGGAAGTGTGATTCTCCAGAAACACTGCCAACGGCTGGCACCATCTATTTCTGCACTCTCATACACATCCCTGGAAATTCCCTGCAGTGCAGCCAGAATAAAGATCATCTGAAATGGAATTCCCTTCCAGATTGCCACCAAGATTACACACCAGAACGCTGATCCCACATTTCCAAGCCAGGATACAGATTCTGTAATCATTCCCAGTTTCACTGCCAGAATATTAATGATACCTACATTTGCATTGTATAAAAATGTAAAGGTCATAGCTGCTATGGCATGGGGAACTGCCCATGGAACCAGAATCAGGGTTCTGTATACAGATCTTCCTTTCAGTTTTTGGTTCAGTGCAAGTGCAAGAAGCATGGCTGCCACAAGCTGTACCAGAAGATTCACCACTGTCCACTTTACTGTATTTCCAATAGACTGCAGGAACACTTTATCTTTAAAAATATTAATATAATTTTGTAAACCTGCAAAGGTATTAAATGCAGGATCATTTGGGCGTACAAGGTTATAATTTAAGAAACTCAGATAAATACCTCTGAAAAGAGGGTACACAGAAAGCGCCAGTACCGCAATCACTGCTGGTGCCATCAGAAAATATCCCGGAAGATTTTTTCTCAGCTTCAGGCCTTCTTTTCTACGTATTTGGGACATGATCTTCCTCCCTTCTCAATGAAGAAGCGCTGCCGCCATTTCACGCCAGCGCCTCTGTTATTATTTCATGTTTATTTTCCAGACATTTTTACTGATAGTTAGATGCAATATTTTCATTAAGCTTCTGTGCAAGAGATGTCAGCGCATCTTCAGCTGAGGACTGTCCATAGTCTACTTCCAAGATTGCATTAATAATCAGTTCATCAATGGCTTTTTCATTAATAACAGCAGGTCTTGCCTTTGTATATGAAAGTTCTTCTGCAAAAACTTTTAACTTATCCTTTCCTTCCAATGATTTAACATAGTCATAATCCTTGCGTGCAGATGCTTTTCCCTCTACAGCCAGAATAGAATCTCCTTTTTCTGAGTTCAGATACTGAAGCAGATCATAGGCAAGTTCTGGTTTTTTGCAGTTTGCATTAATGTTCCAGGTCCAGCCTCCCAGTACAGTCGCTTCTGTTTTCCCTTTCACCATCGGGGCAATACCATAATCCATATCCGGATTAATATTTTCCACTTCAACAGAACACCAATCTCCACCCAACAGGAAGGTTGCTTCTCCATTTGCAAAGCTTTCATATACTTTGTCCCATGTGGTTGCTTCTTTAAAAGACTCTACCAGACCACCTTTGGAGATCAGATCACAGATATAATTCCATGCTTCTTTTCCCTCCTCATTGTCAATTACTACCTTCGGAACATCTCCGCTTGTATCAATTACCGGACACTCATTTTGATAGAAGAATGAGTAGAACGCATATGCACTCTGATAAGTGATAATTCCACCGTAACCTGCCTCTTTCACTTTATCTACTGCGTCCGAAAGCTCTTCCCACGTTGTAGGGACATCAATTCCCAGCTCATCCAGGCGTTCTTTATTATAATAAAGACCTGTACAGTCCATATTCCATGGTACTGAATAATATTTGCCTTCGAATTTGCCGGAATCAAGAGGTCCTTCCTGATACTGTGCAGTGAGTTCTTCATCTGTAGTAAGTTCTTCCAATGGATACAGAAGCCCCATAGCAGCAAGATCAATGGCATGTCCTGAATTATCCATCATCACAATATCTGCACCTCTACCCGCCAGAGCAGCTGTCTGGAAAGATTCTTTAATATCCTGCTGTGAAGCACCTTGTAAGGTAATCTTAACTCCCGGATTCTCTTCTTCATATTGTTTAATTACTTTTTTAAATTCTTCACTATTCGCTCCTGACCCATCAATCAAAGTATTTGTTAGCAGAAGTGTCAATTCCCCTTCTTTTTGATTTGATGTATCAGATGCAGCCCACACACCTGTCTGTACACCTAAAACCATAACCCCTGCCAGCATAACAGCTAATGCGCTTTTCTTCATTATATAGTTCCTCCTTCTTATCTTCTCTCTTATTTCTATATTTCTGATTTGCTTTCCAATCGATTGTTCTGCTATGCATTTATTAAAACATGAAATCCCTGATTTTTGAATAACGATATTATTCTTTCTTTTTCCATCTTTTCTAAAAAAAAGTAAGGTTGATTGGAACTGGTATTATTTTTGTCTTTTTTTATCCAAACATCTAAATTATCTTTATTCTCTTTTCTTTTTTCATCACGTATAATCACAGACATACAAAACAGATGCAGGATTCCTGACATCCTGATGATTTTTTCTATATTAATTAATTTTTTTAAGGAGGGTTTTCCATCATGAAAAAACTGAATGTCGCTTTGGTAGGCTTAGGCTTCGGCCTTGAATTCGTTGCTATCTACTGTAAACATCCTGATATTGATAAGGTGTATGTCGTAGATAAAAATGAGAAACTTCTGCATATTGCAAAAGAACGATACAACATTCCAAAGGAACGCTGTTTCACAGATCTGCAGAATGTACTGGATATTCCTGAAATTGATGCAGTTCACCTGGTAACACCGCCTGCAACACATGCTCCGTTTTCTGTACGTGTCTTAAACGCAGGCAAGCATTGTGGCTGTACGATTCCTATGGGAATGAGCATCCAGGAATTAAATGACATCATTGCAGCCCGCAAAGCTTCCGGAAAAAATTATATGTTTATGGAAACAACTATTTTCCAGAGAGAGTTCCTCTATATTCAGGAACTTTATAAGAAAGGAGAATTCGGACGTCTCCAGTATATGACCTGTGCACATTACCAAGACATGGAAGGATGGCCGGAATACTGGGAAGGCTTCCCTCCACTGATGCATCCAACACACGCCGTTGCTCCGTGTCTTATGCTTGCCGGACATCTACCAGACAAGGTTTATGCAAGAGGTTCCGGAAAAGTCCGCAAAGAACTGGCTGACAAATACGGCTGCCCATTCGCGTTCGAATCTGCATTTATTTCTCTTCAGGACAGCGATGTGACTATTGAAATGGAACGTTTTCTGTATGGTGTAGCCAGAAACTATTCTGAATGCTTCCGGGTATACGGTGAAAACAAGAGCTTCGAATGGCAGCAGCTCGGTGAAGAAAATCCAGTTCTCTTTACCCGCACAGGAGAAATGGAAAAAGCAGAAGATATCCTGGATGAAGACAGCGAGAAATCCAGCCGTGGAACAAAAATTGCAGAAAAAAGAATCCAGATCCCGGATTATGCACACCTTCTTCCGAAGGAAATCGCATCCTTCACCACCAACACAGTATATAACAATGAGAACACCCATCTCTCCTTCACCCAGGGAGGCGGTCACGGTGGTTCCCATCCACACCTTGTACATGAATTCATCCGTTCCATTCTGGAAGAACGCAAACCTGCCATTGATGACATCATGGGCGCTTACTGGACAGGCACCGGAATCTGTGCACACGAATCCGCTATGAAGGGTGGAGAAGTTATTACAATTCCTCGTTTCGAATAACCTATATCATTTCATAAATGCAGCAGAGAGTGTGTAGGAATTTCCAATCTACACACTCTCTGATATTTTTCATCTATTTGCAGCAAATCATATATCATGTTATTATTTCATTATCTTCTCAATCATGCACTGATGCTCTTTATCCTTCTTCGAATAATTAATCCCTGCCAAAAGAATATTTCCTTCATATTCCTCCAGACTTTTACAATACTGTTTCTGTTTAATCTGAGAAATAGCTCCTTGGGCACTTTTATCCCATTTTAATTCCACTACCAGAGCAGGTTTATCAGGAAATTTTTTTCTCGGAATAAAGACCATATCTGCAAATCCCTTTCCTGTTGGCAGTTCCCGATATACACTATAATAGTTTCGAGCCGCATACAGAGCCAGTGAAATGGTATAGCTTAATGCATTTTCATCATTATACTGAAGATGCGAAGTCTCAAAGTGTGCTCTTTGGATTCCCTGTGCAACCATCTGCTCATTCTGATTCCAGATTGCATTCAGGACATCTGCCGAATTTTTCAAAGCTTTTGACACTTCACCCCAGTCTGATACAGAAACAGCGTTTGCATACTCATTTCGGATTTCATTATTAGGAATATATACACAATGTTCTGTAGAATCATATGCCAGATATCCCAGATGGATCAATAAGGTCAAAACATCATTCTCATCCCGAAAGGTCGTCATATCATTTGTAAAATTTCCGGTATTAACAGGAATATGCTCTCCTGCCAGCATACTGAGAATATCATCCTTTAAACCCTCAAAATTCATATCTATATAAGTCTGCAGTGCTTCAAAAGATTCTGTCATATTCCAGTAGTTTCTGATAGAGCCAAAGAGCATACCGTTTACCACAGATCTTGGATTATAAACCGGCTCACAGTTTTCAAACCTGTATCCGTCATACCATTCTCTGATTTCCCTCATATCCATATGATATTTCTCGCATAATTCTCTGACTTCCGTCTCTGTAAAACCCACAAACTTTGCCATCGGTCCTGCATAAATCATGGAAAATTCATCAAACATATTCAGGGCAGAATGTGTTCCATATTTCTTTACCGGCAGGATTCCTGTCATATAGGCAAGATGAATATAAGATTTATCCTTAAGAAAATCCCGCAGAAAATCAAGATACTGTTCCTGTGCTTCTTTATCTGACTTGTATTCTCTGAAAATGCAATCCCACTCATCTATGATAATCACAAACGGACATCCTGTCTGCTGATATACATCCTGCATACTTTCAGCAAGATCTTCTTCATCAAAATAATCCACATCAGGATATTCCTGTTTCAGATCACGCATCAGAATCCGGTTTAATCGCAGAACCATTTTCTCTACTGTCTTACTGCGGCTTAGAAATTCCTGCATATTTATAAAGAAAACATTGTATTTGTTCAGATACTTGGGAAAAGATAAATCTTCTTTTATCTTAAGTCCGTCAAATAATTTCTCAGACTGACACCCTCTGCTGTAATATGCAGCCAGCATATTTGCAGTCATAGACTTTCCGAAACGTCTTGGTCTGCTTACACAGACATTTTGCTGCATGGTGTTAAAAACACGATTGGTATATTGTATCAGTTCTGTTTTGTTCGGTTGTAGCTCCACTGAAATCATCACTGTCTAAACCTAAAACTAAAAATAAAAGTTCATTTTCAACACGTTGTTCAATATTATTTCCTTCTCCTAAATCACTACCTACAAATTCTACCTTTGAAGTCAATTCCATAATATCCAAAACTTTATTTGCAACCCAAAAGATACCTGCAAACAGAGCCAAAGATAGAATAAAAGTTATTATAAATTTCTTTTAGCTTGTTCATAAATGGTTCAGTATATGGATTAAGATATTTTTTATAAATTGGAATTGTTAATGGTAAAGATACTGAAGCATTAGAGAGTTTACTTTTAATAGTATCTAGTTCAACTTTTATTGAAATATCCCAAGGTCTTAATTTAATTAATAATGTATATAAGTCTTTAGCTTTTTGTAAATCATATGAGTAGTGATAACAATGAGCTAAATCGATAATACGATCTAAATCAAGTGTATTTTTTAATTTTTTTAGATATTTTTCTACAGACCAAACCTCTATCCTGGTGTGGTATTCACCGTTTTCACCACAGGGGTCTATAGACTTATTTGATTTAAGTTCTTCTACCAGGTCTTTATCCAAAACCCTCCCAACTATGGATTCATCCAGGAAAGTTTTATTGACCTTGACTATCCTTGCCTCAAGACCAGTATTTAAAAACTCCTCTAGGACAGACTCCCTGCCCTCACACTCCAAGGGATGTATACAGGTTATACCAGCCCCCTTGCACCTGGCCCTATTCCAGTCTAGGTGGTCTTGAATATCTATATCACCAAAGACACAGGCTTGAGCCCCTAGTTCCTTGCTGGCCTTTAGAGCCCCTTCAAAAAGGTCCTCATAGTCTTCTAGGCCTGCCTCTGTAAACAGGACCTGACAATCCAATATCTGACCAATATCTTCAAAATATTTCCTAGCCAGGTTATGGGTCCAGGACATGTCTTCGCCCTTTTTTGTAGAAACAATTAGGGCAACTAAGTCGTTGCCCTGGTCTAACATCCTCTTTATTGCTAGGGTGGAATCTTTACCACCGCTAAATGACGCTGAAAATTTCATATACCCGTACCTACTAAATATTTTCTATCTGCCAATCTATAGGCTCTTGTCCCATAGATTCCAGTATTTGGTTTACCCTGGTAAAGTGGCCGCATCCGAAGAAGCCCCTATGTGCCGAAAGTGGACTTGGGTGGGGTGCCTCTAGTATGTAGTGCCTGTCCACATCTATCAACTTCTTTTTGGACCTGGCATTTGACCCCCATAGGACAAATATTACAGGTTCTTTCCTTTTGTTTAGATAGGAGATTACATTATCTGTGAAGGTCTCCCAACCCATACCCTTGTGTGAATTTGCCTGGTGGGCCCTTACAGTCAAGGCCGTATTTAGTAGGAGGACTCCCTGTCTTG
>OLPU01000634.1_pt1 | contig 29882 bp, 34 predicted proteins | sample 1673111 | NCBI WGS metagenome assembly OLPU01 (sample SAMEA3136755, study PRJEB25190) | human gut metagenome | reverse complement strand
GGGGTGATATGACGAGAAAAAGGTCGCCAATTGACGACCTTTTTCGACAAGCTGCAGCCCCGAAAAATCGGGGCTGCTTTTTATTTGCGCCGTACCGGGATCAGGATCTCGGTGATGCTGTCTGCCATGGATTTCGCGACAGCATCATTGAGCCCTGTTTCGTAAGCGTAGCCATATAATTCCAGGTTTTCCCGCGCGGCAAACGCGAGAATTTCCTGATAACGCGCAGGCAGCTCTGACCACTCTCCCTGGTGATACGCGCGGAGATAAGTGCCTGCCGGCTGTGCGTGCAATCCCTCCTGCTGATGGACCACTGGTAGCGCCACCGTCACCGCTGTGTAATCGTCGAAGCGTCCCTCGTAAAGCGCCGCGACCGGCAGCATCGCGCCGTAAGATGCGTCGTACAGGCGCTTCACATTTTGCGTCCGCACCAGCTGCAATTGGCAATTTTACGAACACCTCGGCCTCACCCGCCGCGCCGAGCGCTCGCAAACGCTGAACATCGACGGCGATCGCGTCGAAATGACCTTTTTCATCTACGACTACCAGCTTTGAGCATTTTCTGCTATAATAAGAGCACTTTTATAAAAGGAAGTGCTCTTATGCCCGATCATGATTATCTCAAAACCGTCACCATTGGAGCGCCGGAAACGCCAAAAGACACAATCGTCCTCTGCGATTATGATCCACACTGGCCCGCGCTTTACGCGCAGGAACACGTCAAGATCGCTCGCGCCCTCGCGGGACAGTCGGTGCGTATTGAACATGTCGGCTCCACCTCTGTGCCTGGGCTCTGCGCCAAGCCGATCATCGATATCCTCCTGCTCGTCGATGACGCCGCGAGCGAAGAGCGCTACGCGCCAGCGCTCGAAGCAGCTGGTTACACGCTGCGCGTGCGCGAACCGGATTGGTATGAGCACCGCATGTTCAAAGGCCAGTCGCCCACTGTCAATCTCCACGTGTTCAGTCAGGGCTGCGACGAAGCACAGCGCATGCTGGCCTTCCGCGACCATCTGCGCAGCCATGCCGCTGACCGCGAACGCTACGCCGCAGAAAAGCGCCGGCTCGCCGCGCAGAAATGGACGTACGTTCAGGATTACGCCGACGCCAAGACAGCTGTCGTGCAGGAGATCCTGGCGCACATTTCCGCTCTGCCGCTAACTTCCATACAATAAATCCCAAACGCTGGCGAATCATTCGCCAGCGTTTTCTTCTGCCCGCAAAGCCGCGCTGTGCCGCCATTTCTGTCGATGTCATTTTACGTTGCTTGCCATTCGCACCGGCTTTTCGTATACTGAACACAGTTCCGGAGCACAAATATTCGCAAGGAGTTGAATCCCAATGCTCAGTGACAACATCCAAAAATACCGCAAGCAAAAAGGCTGGAGCCAGGAAGAGCTCGCTGTGCGGCTGAACGTCGTGCGCCAGACGATCTCGAAATGGGAGCGCGGCACCTCAGTGCCCGATGCCGACATGCTGATCCAGCTTTCCGATCTGCTCGGCGTTTCCGTGAGCACGCTCGTGGGCATCGAAGAAAAAAACTGGCGCGCCGACGCGCTAGCAGAAGAGCTCGCTGCGCTCAACGCCGAGCTCGCCAGCCGCAAGCGCCACAGCGCGCTCTTAAAAGAAGCAGCGAACAAGCGCAATCTTATCCTCTTTCTCTGTTTCGCGGCGCTCTTTACCGCCCTCGCAGTGCGCGAACCGATCGTTTCCCTCGTGCTCGTCGGCGGCTGCGTGCTCGCGGCAGTGATCATTCTCTATCGTAATCTGGCACTCCTCACCAGCGTTTCCACCGACGATCTGCGGCTCGGCGTGCTGCGATTGACAACGCTCGTCAACATCGGCATCATTCTCGTGGCCATGGTGATCGCGCTCTTATCCGCCACCGGAGTGCTCGTATTTTCCGAGCGCTCAGAACGGCTCACAGCCATGTGCTTCATCACCGGCCTCATGATCTTTTTCGGCCTCGTCTCGCCACGTCTGCCCTTCCAGCGCCACACCGGCCTGCGTCTGCCCTGGACCGTACGCGATGAGGACACCTGGAATGTCGCCCACCGCATCCTCGGCATCATTTCGCTGCCACTGGCGCTGCTGTACGTCGCTGCCAGCCTCACCCTCGACGATTTCGAGACCGTCAGCATCGCCGCCATGGCGCTCTGGGTCGGACTTCCCGGCGTGCTTTCCTACATCTATTATTGGAAGAAATATCACGGGCGTCTCTAGCGCCCAGTTTCAAAGGAGGTTTTATCCATGATCCGTTCCCTCACCCGCAAGCTCTTCGGTAAGCAGTTGACCAGCCACAACGGCCGGCTCGCTGCGGTCAATTTCGGCATCATTGTGCTGATGTTTCTCTGCTCGGCGATTCTGCTGCCGTTTTTGCCGCCAGAACTTTCCATCCTGCACAACGGCGACACGCAATACCTGCTGCCAAGCGCCCTCGCTGTCTGGCTGCTGCCGCTGGTGGCGCTCGTTCTCAATGTCGGTTTCATTCTGCAAAAGCGGCTTTCGCCAATGAACACGCTGGTGTTTGTGCTCTTATTTTTCGCCATGCTGGGCACCTATCTTTCGGCGTTATGAGCACGCGGCTGCTTTACAAGGCGTTTTTCGGCAGACGATATGCGCCCATTGTCGGAGTGACGCTTGCGATCTGCGGACTCTATGGCGGTTATCTGCTCTGGTTCATCTGCCAGCGCTATCTGCCTGGGCCAGACGCCGCCGCGTGGCATCTGGCTTTTTTGATCGGCTGGATGCTCTGCAGTTTTCTCGCGCTGGGGCGCATTCCCGATGCGCTCTTCACCAATCGCCGGCTGTGCGCTGTGCGCTGGCTGCCGGTCCCTGGCACGCTCTTAGTCCGTCTCACGCTGGGTCACCTGCTGCTTCTGCGAGGTGGGATCATCGCGCTCGTTTTCTGGGGATTTTTCCTGCATGCGGAGGGCGGCCGCGCGTCACTGCTCCATCTGATGCTCGCTTGCCTGCTCTGCGCTGCGCTCGCTGATCTGGGGATCTATTTGCTGGCGCTGCTCGCCAGCCGCGTGCTTTCGGCACGCACGCTTGGCTACGGATTCATTGTGCTACAGTACGGCGGATTCTTCCTGTTAACGGCGCTCAGCGTGCGCGGCTTTCTGCGACTGTCCACGTTTCCCAACGTCGCCCACGCCGCTACGCTAACAGCTCTCAGCGCTCTCCTGCTGCTCGCCAGCGCCTTCTGCCACATGATGACATCGCGCTGGTACGAGAACGGTGTCGCCAAAGCGCAGCAGTTTCAGCGTTCTCATCGGCTGCACACCGCCGCACCGTCGAGCATTCGCCATCCTTATCTGTTGCTGGAGTGGAAGCGCGTGCTGCGCAATAAGGAGCTCGTTTTCTACACGACGATCAAAAACCTCGTCACGATCGCGCTGCTCGTCAGTCTTTTTCACCAGCGCGTGCAGCTGCTCTTGCCCGATGCCACGCTGCTGACTCTGGTGCTCTTATCGGTCAGCTGCGCCATCAATACGATCGCCAGCACCGCTTATTCGAGCGATGCGAGCAGGCACTGTTACGATTTTCTGCCCATCGACGGCGCGCGGCTTTTCCTGTGGAAAACCCTGGTCGCTGCCTTTTGGGGGATGCCGCTGGTTGTCCTCGTTTGGCTGGTGAGCGTGTGCGTGGTGCGTCCTGCATTTGCGGAAAGTTTATTGCTGCTGCTTTACGCGCTCACAAGCGCCCTGCTCTGTGCTACGCTCGGCGTCTGGCTGGATCAGCGCATGCCGCGCAATCCGCAGAGCACAAACGAGCTTTTGCACGGCAATCTCAGCAAAGTCTGCGTGCTTGCCGCGGCGCTGACGCTCTCGATCTCGCTATGTCGCGTCGCCGAGAGCCACGCGCTGATCGCGGCAGTCACGCTCAATCTCGTCCTTGTCCTTTTCAGCGCTGCGCGATTTTTTCTCAGAAAGGAGAACCACGCATGATCGAGATCCACGATCTCTGCAAATCCTATGGTGAGACGCCGCTTTTCTCGCAGCTCTCGCTGACGCTGCACGACGGCCACATCATCGCCCTCGTGGGACGAAATGGCATCGGCAAAACCACGCTCTTGAAGGCCATCACTCAGCCAAAGGCGATCGATGGCGGCAGCATTTTCATCGACGGCTTGGACAGCCGCTCGTTCGCGACGCGTCGCCATTTTTTCTTTGTTCCCGACGATCCGCAGATGTTTCCCACACTCACCGGCCGCGAATATCTCCAGCTCATCGGCGGACTCTATCAACAGCCGCTGGCCCCCGCCCTTGACGCCCTCTGCGACGCCTTCGCGCTGCACGCTGCGCTTTCCACCTTCATCGGCGACTGTTCGCTGGGCATGCAGCAAAAACTCGTGCTCGCAGCGGCCTTCCTCTCCGGCGCGAACAACCTCATCCTCGATGAGCCGTTCAACGGGCTCGATCCAGCGAGCGCCATCGCGCTCAAAAATCAGCTGCGCGCACACCGCGACGCCGGCGGTCTCATTCTGCTTTCCACCCATAACCTCGACTTTGTTAGCAATTTTTGCGATACCATTCTATTTATCGATCGCTCCCACCGGCTGATCACGCAGCCCAATCCCCACGATCTCTCTGCCCTCGAAGCCGCCTTCTTCCGCCACGCCAGCGCGTAAAAAGCAAAGAGCCGTTTGCTGGGATCGGCAAACGGCTCTTTGCTTTTGTAAATTCCTTATTCAGCTATGGTTTCAACAACGGCTGCCGGAGTGGTTCCAGCATCGCTGTAGCGCGCGTCGAGCTGACGGTCGCCCCAAACACTGACGGCCATCGCAGCGATGGCAGCAACGATAACAATGGTGGTTTTGATTTTTTTCATGAATGCCTCCTAAAAAATCTGGGGGTATAGAGATTAAAAGAAAACTCCTCTTATCATAATGATATTACCACATCGTTGCCAGTTTGTCATCTTTTTTCGATCAAAAATCTCAATACCTGAAACCCAACCAAGGTTACAGGCGTGCACTGCAACAGGCCTTTTGTTTCCATATAGTGGACGATGCGCGATCGTATTCTGAACTTTCTCGTCGCTTTTCATCGACTTTTACGCGTATCTTCATCTTTCCCCGCTCTTCTGTGTGATCCACTTTCATTTTTTAATTACCACATCATGATATTGTATTTTTCGATATTATATCTTTTGCTGCTCGTTATCCGACCGTTCCATTGTGTCAACGACACCATTTTCTCAGCGAGCGCGCTTTCTGCTGTCCGCTGGTACTCGTGCTGTGCTACAATATTGATATCAAATTTTTCAAAGGAGGGCGCATCATGCATTATTTTACGACCTACACCTCGCCCCTTGGCGAGATCCTGCTCGCCAGCGACGACGAAGGATTGACCCATCTCGCTTTCGACAGGCAGAAATATTTTCCAGCGCTGACGAACGCGCAGAAAATGCCGTCGCATCCCATTCTCATCAGCGCGCAGCGCTGGCTTGACAGCTATTTCGCTGGTGAAAATCCAGAGCTCACACCGCCTCTCCACGCCAGCGGCAGCAATTTTCAGCGCGCTGTCTGGCAACTGCTCCTCGCCATTCCCTACGGCGAAACGACAACCTATGGCGCCATTGCTCAGGAAATCGCGCGTCTGCAACAGCGCTCACGCATGTCTGCGCAGGCTGTCGGCGGCGCCGTCGGCCACAATCCCATCGGCATCATCGTGCCCTGCCACCGCGTCGTCGGCGCTAGCGGCAGTCTCACCGGCTACGCCGGCGGCCTCGATAAAAAGATCGCCCTGCTAAAACTGGAAGGCGTGGAAATGTCCCGTTTCTTCGTGCCAAAGAAAGGCACAGCCTTGTGAGCAAAAAACGCTCAGCAACCAATCGGCTGCTGAGCGTTTCCACTTACTCGTTTACTTGTGTGCTAACATACACGTTAACTTACGTGTTCTCAGTATAACATGTTCCTGCTGACAATGCAAAAGGCGCTTCGGTTTCCCGAGCGCCTTTTGCACATCTATTATACCACACTCTGTCCGCTGCGAACAAGACTGGTCACCTGCGGAAAAATGCGGTACACTGAGGCAAGAAATCTACAAGGAGGCGCAGACGATGAACGACAACGATCAGGAACAGGAACGAATGAAAGAAGAAGCATATCTTGCGCAGGTGTTGGCAGAAACGGATCGCCAGATCGCCCAGGCGGAGGATCAGCTGGCGCGCCGCGAAGCGGAAATGGTGAGCGTGCAGCGCGATGTTTTTGAAGACGGCGCACGCAGCGGCGGGAGTCTTTCCAGCGCCGACGGATTTGAATCGCTTGTCGAGCTGAATCAGAGCATGGTGGCGCTGACAAATATGGCGGTCACGCAGGATAATCTCGCAAAAAAGGTTGCGCGACTGAAGGCGCTGCGTCCATCTCCGTATTTTGGCCGCATCGATTTTCTCTTTGAGGGCGAAAAAAATCCCGAGCCGCTCTACATTGGCCGCACGGCTCTTTTAGAAGAAGGCACAGCAGAAAATCTGATCATCGACTGGCGCTCACCGATCGCCAGCGTGTTTTACCGTTTCCTGCTTGGCGACGCGTACTACGACGCGCCTGCTGGACGCATCAAGGGAAAGGTTACGCGCAAGCGACAGTACGAAATCACCGAAAGTCAGCTCCAATATTTCTTCGATACAGACATGACAGTGAGCGACGGCATCCTCAAGGCGCTGCTCTCGCAAAACACAACGCCACAAATGCGCGCCATTGTGGAAACGATCCAGCGCGATCAGGATCTGATCATTCGCAATCTCGACGCGGATCTTCTGATGATCCAGGGCGTTGCAGGCAGTGGAAAAACCGCGATCGCTCTGCATCGCGCTGCCTTTCTTATGTACGAAGGGCTGGCGAACAAGCTGGCCTCGACGGACATCCTCATCCTCTCACCAAACCGCACCTTCTCGAGCTACATCGCAGGTGTCTTGCCAGAGCTGGGCGAGGATAATGTGCGCACGCTGACTTTCGACGAGCTTCTGCACGATATCCTCGGCGACGATATGCGCATCGAAGCGCAGCACAGTTTTCTGGAGCGCGCCATTGGTTCGAGCCAGAAAGTGTTCGTCAATCAATGCCTGACGTTCAAAACGAGCGAGGCCTTTCGCCAGACCCTCGATCGTTTTGCAGAGGACATTCCACAGCATTACATCAATTACCACGACATCCGCTTTGCCGGACGTCTGCTTGTGAGTAAGCGTGAGCTGGAAGAGCGCGTGCGCGACCGCGACGATCTATTGCTTGGTACGCGGCTCGATCATGTGGAAAGTCGTGTACTTGATGGGCTCAGCGGACTATCAAAAGAAAAACGCGCCGCCGCCCAGGAAAAGCTCGCCCACTTCACCCATCTCAATTTGCCTGCGCTCTACAGCCGTCTCTGGCAGGAAGATCGCTATTTTGATTCAGCCGAGCTTCCGGACAATCTCGTCGCGATCCGTCGCCGCACCCTGTCCGCTCTCGAAAACGGCCGCATTGGATTTGACGACGCCATTTGTCTGCTCTATCTCCATCTCAAGCTCTACGGCAACCGCGCCTGGCGCCGCATCCGCCAGGTGATCATCGACGAAGCGCAGGATTACACGCCGCTGCAATTCGAGATTTTTCACCAGCTTTTTCCAAATGCCAAACTCACCATCCTCGGCGATATCAACCAGCGTCTGACGCAAAGCGCCGACGCTGCGCTCTACGACCATATCGCCGCCATTTTCGACAAAGAAAACAGCCTGCGCTACACGCTCACGAAAAGCTTCCGCTGCTCCAGCGAGATTCTCGCATTCGCCCTGAACTTTCTTGACGAAGCGCCGCAAGTCGAAGCCTTCAACCGTCACGGCGACGCTGTGCGCTGTCAGGCTTTCAGTGATCACAGCGCTTGGCTTTCCGGTCTCGTGCAGGAGATCGACAGCTGTCGCTCGAAAAATTATGGCAGCATCTGCCTGATCACCAAAACCGAAGCCTCCGCCCAATCGCTCTACAGCGAGCTCAAAGCCCGCACCGACGTGCACCAGCTGCGTCTGCAGAACGAAGATCTTCAAGGCACGCTGATCGTCCCCGTGGCGCTCACGAAAGGCCTCGAGTTCGATGCTGTGATCCTTGCCGACGCCGACGCAAACACTTACCACGACGACGCCGATCGCAACCTGCTCTATATCACAGCCACCCGCGCCCTGCATCGTCTAAGCATTTTCTGCGAAGGGACACTTTCTCCGCTCATTCCCATCCATTCGCAGGCATCTTTGTGCTATACTGATAGAAAATGAAAGAAGGAGGATTCTCCATGTACGAACTCATCCCGGTCGCGCCGCACACCTATTACATCCAAAGTCCGGCAAAGATCGGCGTCGTTGAGACCAGCGACGGCCATGTCGTGCTCATCGACAGCGGCAACGACAAGGAAGCTGGCCGCAAGGTGCGCCAGCATCTCGACCGCCAGGGCTGGACGCTTGACGCTATTTACAACACCCACTCCAACGCCGACCACATCGGCGGCAACGCTTATCTCGCCAAGCAGACCGGCTGCGCCCTCTACGCGCCAGGCATTGAGGCTGCATTCACCCAGCATCCGATCCTCGAACCCGCGCTACTCTACGGCGGCTATCCGATGAAGGCACTGCGCCACAAGTTTCTCCTCGCTCAGGAAAGCGACGCCCAGCCGCTGACGCCAGAACATCTTCCTGCGGGCTTTGAGCTGATCCCGCTGCCGGGGCATTTCTTCGACATGATCGGTCTGCGCACGCCAGACGACGTCGTCTTTCTCGCCGACTGCCTATCCAGCCAGGCGACCCTCGACAAATACCAGATCAGCTATGTTTACGACGTCGCCGCCTACCTTGACACCCTTGAGCGCGTCAAAGAGATGCAGGCCGCGCTCTTCGTGCCTGCCCACGCTGAAGCCACCGACAACATCGCGCCGCTGGCGCAATACAACATCGACAAGGTGAACGAGATCGCCGGCCACATTCTGGATTTCTGCGCCGCGCCACACACCTTCGAGGAAGTTCTGCAACATCTTTTCACCAGCTGCGACCTGGCTATAACCTTCGAGCAATACGCCCTCGTCGGTAGCACCGTGCGCAATTATCTCTCCTGGCTGCTCGACAGCGAAAAACTTTCCGCCAACTTCGCCGACAACCGTCTGCTTTGGCAGCGCGCGTGATCCATGCTCCCCATCACCATGATGGGGATTTTTTGTTCTTGACAGATGTCCGATTTCGGATATAATATCCTATGTACGATATCGTATAAGAAAGGAAGTGAGACCATGCATTTTTTGATCGCCGCTGAATACACTGCCCTCGCTGGCGAGATCAACGCCCTCTATCACGAAGCCGCCGTAAAGGCCGGCATCTCCGACAGCGTGCAGAATATTCTCTACGTGCTCTACGAAGAAAATGGCCGCGCACCGCAAAGCGCAATCGCTCATCGCACCGGTATCAGCCGCCAAACGATCAACTCGGCCATCCGCAAGTTGGAACGCGACGGCATTGTCGCCCTTGAACCGGGAAAAGGGCGGAACACCATCGTCTGTCTCACCGAAGCGGGCCAGTGTTTCGCCAAAGAAAAAATCGCGCCGCTCTTTTCCATCGAAAACCAGATCTGGAGCGAATGGACAGAAGACGAACAGCGCGAATACCTTAGACTCACAAAAAAATACCGTGACGCGCTCAGGCGACACATGAAAGAAACTCTCTGAGCGCGTCCTTCTATATAGAAAGGAAAACGCTATGAACAGAGAAAACAAGCGTAAAAAATACGACAAGCATTATTATAAAAACCACGCCTGCACAGACAGCTTCACTTGCAAAGTCTGCGGACGCCCTGTCGTCGCAGCCGGTGCAGCAAGTGATCACCGCAATCATTGCCCAAACTGCCTTTCGAGCCTACATCTTGACAACGAACCTGGTGACCGCGCAGCAGACTGCGGCGGCATTATGGATCCCGTCGGCGTTTGGGTACGCAAGAACGGTGAATGGGCCATCATCCATCGCTGCCGTCGCTGCGGTCATCTTAGTTCAAACCGTGTCGCCGCCGATGACAATCCTATGAAACTCATGTCCATCGCCATGCGTCCACTTAGTCAGCCACCCTTCCCGCTCGAACGCATCGAAGAAATGACAGCACTCATGGGCGGCGACGGCGCACTGTATCACAACTAAATCCTAACGAAAGGAGCACGCCATGCTTCCACTCACCCCTGACGACCACGCCCTCATCGCTCACGCGCGCGACGCCATTCGCCGCAATTATGACGGCGTCCGCGAAAACCACACCGTCGGCGCCGCTGTGCGCTGTGCCGACGGCAGTATTTTCTGCGGCGTCAATGTCTACGCCATCCACGGCGCCTGTGCCGAACAGGTCGCCCTCGGTACCGCCATCACCGAAGGCCAGCGCGATTTCACCACCATCGTCGCCGTGCGCGGTGAAAATGGCGAGGAGATCATCCCGCCCTGCGGCAACTGCCGCCAGATCCTCTCCGACTACGCGCCAGACTGCGCCGTCATCTTAGACACCGGCGGCGCGCTCGCAAAAATTTCAGCGCGCGAATTGCTGCCCTTTGCTTATCATTCAGAAGACGCCTAAACAAACCGCGACGGTCCGCTCAGGATCGTCGCGGTTGTATTTTCGCGTCCAGAGTTGAACGCGGCGCATTTTGCGCGTATAATTAAATTATTATCTCTCAGGAAGGAGCCATTCCATGATCACATTTCGCAAAGCCACGCCGGGCGACCTCGACGCGCTCCTGGCGCTCTACGATCACGTATTCTCTGCCGAAGAAGCCGGGCTCACCTCGGTCGGCTGGAAGCGCGGCATTTACCCAACGCGCCAGACCCTCGCGGAGGCCCTTGCGCGCGACGATCTTTTTCTCGAGGAAGCCGACGGCGCGCTCGTTGGCGCGGCAGTGTTCAACAAACTGCAAAGCGATTATTACGCGCCAGCGCCCTGGCAGATCGATGCGCGCCCCAACGAAGTCATGGTCATGCACACCTTCGCCATCGATCCCACGTTTCGCCGCCAGGGCTACGCCCGCGCGATGCTGGATTTTTACGAACGCCACGCCCGCGAAGAAGGCTGTCGCGCGCTGCGCATCGACACCAACGAACGCAACAGCGGCGCCCTCGCGCTTTACGCAAGCTTCGGCTTCCAGCGCATCACGATCCATCCGCACTGCTTCGAAGGGCTGCCGGAGATTCGCCTGCAGCTTCTCGAAAAAGTGCTCGCATCCCAATCAATAAAGGAGCATTCCGCCATGACCGTCACCTTTCGCAAAGCCACAGCCGCAGATCTTGACGCTGTGAGCGCAATCTACGATCGCATTCACACCGAAGAAGAAGCCGGCCGCACCACCATCGGCTGGGTGCGCGATATTTATCCAACCCGCGCCACTGCCGAAGCTGCGCTCGCCCGTGACGATCTTTTCGTGGAGGAGCAGAACGGCGCCGTCGTCGGCACCGCCATCCTCAACCATCTGCAGGGCGACGAATACACCGACGCGCCGTGGCAGATCGCAGCCGACGATGACCACGTGCTCGTCATGCACACCCTCGTCATCGATCCAGCCGCCAAAGGCCGCGGCCTCGGCACCGCTTTCGCGCAATTTTACGAGCGCACCGCACGCGAGAAAGGCTGTACCGCCCTGCGCATCGACACGAACAAACGCAACATCCCCGCCCGCACCCTCTATAACAAACTCGGCTATCGCGAAGTCACCATCGTCCCTTGCCAGTTCAACGGCATCGATGGCGTCAAACTCGTGCTCTTGGAGAAAGCGGTGGAGTAAAAAAGCCAAGATCATTTCAAATGGTTCAAGAAGATTGAACTATATCTCAGCAACTTGTATAATAATACTAAGAAAAACTAAGAAATCTTAGTAAGGAGGTCATTTTATGTTGATTGCTGTAAACGGCCACTATGATGGTTCTCAGATCGTTATTGATGAAGATGTGAAAATGACCACCGGTCAAAAAGTCATCATCACACTTTTAGACGAACAAAATAAAACACACAGCAAGCCTGATTTAAAACAATATATGGGTCGCGGTGAAAAACTGTTCCACACAGATGCTCAAGATTATGTTAAAGGATTACGCAACGATGACCGAGTATAAAAAAGTATTTCTTGATACTACACCGCTCATTTACTTTCTCGACGATGACATTCACTTTGGGCTCAAAACACGTCAGATTTTCGAAGAGATTCTGTATAACGATCGACTTTTATTAACATCTGTGTTGACCTGTATGGAATATCTAGTTCATCCATATCGCACAAATAATCAGGCGAAAATCAAAGCATGCGCGGATTTTCTGAACGATTGTCATATCCCTGTCCTGTCAATTAATCTCGAAATTGCTACAAGAGCAGCGCAAATTCGCGCTGCTTACAAGGACTTCAAATCATTGGATGCATTACAACTGGCAACCGCTTGTGTATATGGATGCGACGCTTTTCTCACAAACGACAAGCAGCTCCGACAATTCCGTGAAATTCACTGCCTCACCATCGACGATTGGCTTACAGAAAGATAATATTATGCAGAACTCCCCCGTGGCGAAGAACAGTTCTTCATCACGGGGGAGTTTTTTCGCTGGATCAATCAGTTGTTTTTCTATTTGGTTTTCTTTTTATCATCAGTAATTTGATAAAGTCACCAAACAAGGTGTCATCCTTTGGTTCAAACATGATCCATTTGCCATCGTGATAGGTTTGCGCACCATCATAAGCCGAGCGACATTCTTCAGAAAAATCCTGCCGCTCCACTTCAAATTTTTGCCGTTCGCTCTTTCCCAAAATGACCATGAAGCCCACACAATTTTCTCTCGCATAAAGCGCACACAACGTTTTTCCGCCACGACGATATTTGTATTCATAAGTCCATGCCCTTCCGCCAGAATTCCACAAATGTTCCATATCATATTTTTCATCGATCAGCAGGCACAGCTGCATCCATAAATCATACAAAGATTGTCCCAATAAAGCAACCATTGCTTTTTCATCAGGAATTTGTTCCAACATATTAAGCCTCCTAAAAATTTACAGCGCACACCTCATCACAACCTCACCATCTGTCACACGAACCGGCTCAAATCCCAAGCGCTCGTACAGATGCAACGCAGGATTTTCCTGTTGCACAGAAAGTGATACTGCCGCATAACCCGCTGCGCGCAGCTTCTCCAATAGTTGCTCTAATAATGCTGTGCCGATTCCGCGTCCACGATACTCAGGCAGCACAGCGATCGCAAGCGAAGGTGTGGCGTCGTCGATATGGCCATAATCTGCCATAATGCGCGTCCACGCCATACCAACGATCTCACTATTTATCTCAGCAACAACACCATGATCACTGACACATTTGCCAAATTCCCGCACATATATGGCCAGATCTGGCTGCAGAATAATCTCCCGCGGTGGTTTTGTGATGCCTTCTGGCACAAAGATCGCTTCGTAGAGGAACGTTTCCATCAATGGAATATCACCACTGCTGAGTGGCCGTACGGAAATATTGGTTTCCACCTGTGTTATCTTCCCCCGCCTCCCTCATTAAAACTTCACACTCGACACATTTTTCTCTATTGTAAAACCAGAACCGCCAGAAATCAACAACAGCCCCTCGTGAAAATCCACGAGGGGCTATTGTTGCTATGGGGTGTTTGTTGTTCGTATCAATTATTCTGGCATTTCCAGACCGTTCAGCAAGTACGCTGCCTGGATGGTGTGCTTGCCGAGGATGGCGGTGGTGACGGTGCCAACGCCGCCTGGCACTGGGGTGATCATGGATGCGTGGGATTCTGCACCATCGTAGTCGACGTCGCCGCAGAGCTTGCCATTTTCATCCATGTTGATGCCAACATCGACGACGATCTGTCCGTCGGCGACCATGTCGCCGGTGATCATTTTCGCCTTGCCGGCGCAGGCGACGAGGACGTCGGCTTCGCGGCAGCGCGCTGGCAGATCAACGGTCTTGGTGTGACAGATGGTTGGCGTGGCGTTTTTGCCGAGCATGAGCATGGCCAGCGGTTTACCGACGACCATGCTGCGGCCAACGATGGTGACACGCTTGCCGCGCAGCTCAACGCCGCACTGAGCAAGGATCTCCATCACGGCAGACGGCGTGCATGGGGCAAAACCGGTCTTGTCGCCGGCGAACACTTTTGCTGCATTGGCAGGGCTCATGCTGTCCACGTCTTTGAGCGGATTGATCATGGCTTTCAGCGGTTCGACGTCAAGATGCTTTGGCAGCGGCTGGAAGAGCAGAATGCCGTGCACAGCTGGATCGTCGTTGACGGCGGCGAAGGTTTTTTCCAGCTCCGCCTGATCGACGTCTTCCGGCATGACGACGTTTTTCACACTGACGTTCATGTTGGCCATGCGTTTCATGGCGCCGCGTTCGTAAGACAGATCATCCGGACGCTCGCCGACACGCACGATGGCCAGACATGGATCGATGCCCTTGGCACGCAGATCTTCGTTGAGCGGGGTGAGCTGTGCTTCCATTTTGGCGACGACTTCTTTGCCGAGCATTTGTTGAGCCATTGGCAAAACCTCCTTATTTGATGGCTGCGAGCACGCCGTCATAGATGCGCGCTTTCAGCGCGGCGCCTTCGGCGATGATGGCATCGGCTTTGGCGTCAAGCGCGGCGGCGCGTTCGCGGTCTTTCATGGACTTGGTATTGATGTAGACGTTCAGAGATGCGCCTTCAATGGCAGCCTGAGCAAAGAGGATACCGACGCCAACGTCGCTGACGGCGAGCTTGCTGCCTTTTTCAACGAGGACTTCAAGCTCTTTTGCCGCAGCGAGCACGGTTTCCATGATACTCATTGGCACAACGCTGGCCTCGTAGAGGGCGTTTTCCATGATGGTGTCGCGCTCAGGATCGTCCTTGGGAATACTGTAGGCTTTGGAGAGCGGCTCAAAAGCGACAGCGTCGCCGTCGACGAGATCGATGAGCTGGTCGCGCAGACCTTCCAGACGGTCGCGCACGGCTTTCACTTCTTCTTCGTAGTCGGCATATTTTTTCTTGCCGATGGTGAGATTGGTCACCATCATGCCGAGGGCTGCGGCAAATGCCCCAACGGCAGCGGACGCGCCGCCGCCGCCGGGAACCGGCGCATTGGAGGACAGCTCAGAAAGAAACTGAGTTGCCGGTTTTTCTAGCATTTTCATGAGGCTCACCTCTTAGAACAGACCGGAGATGACGCCGTCGTTGTCAACGTTGATCTTTTCAGCGGCTGGAACCTTCGGCAGACCAGGCATCTTCATGATGCTGCCGGTGAGAGCAACGAGGAAACCTGCGCCGATGGATGCGGTCATGTCGCTGATGGTGATGCGGAAACCAGTTGGACGACCGAGCTTGGTCTGATCGTCGGTGAGGGAATACTGGTTCTTGGCCATGCAGATTGGCAGATTGCCGAAGCCGAGTTTTTCGAAGGTCGCGATCTCGGTTTCAGCCTTGGCGGTGTAATCCACGCCGTCAGCGCCGTACACCTTGGTAGCGATGGCTTCGATCTTTTCCTTGATGGTGGTGTTTTCGTCGTAGACGAATTTCATTTCGCTCGCTTCGTCGCAGAGACGGACGACTTCCTTGGCAAGTTCTTCACCGCCGGCGCCGCCTTTGCCCCAAACTTCGGAGAGGGCAACATTGACGCCGAGCTCAGCGCATTTCGTGCGCACGAGTTCCAGCTCTGCTTCGGTATCGGTTGGGAAGCGGTTGATCGCTACAACAACTGGCAGGCCGTAAACGGTGGTGATGTTTTCGATGTGCTTCAAGAGGTTTGGCAGGCCGGCTTCAAGAGCAGCGAGGTTTTCTGCTGCGAGATCGCTCTTAGCGACACCGCCATTGTACTTGAGGGCTTTGATGGTGGCAACGAGCACGACGGCGCTTGGGCGGATGCCGGTCATGCGGCACTTGATGTCGATGAATTTTTCAGCCCCGAGGTCGGCACCGAAACCAGCTTCGGTGATGAGATAATCGGCCATCTTCATGCCCATCTGGGTAGCGATGACGCTGTTGCAGCCATGGGCGATGTTCGCGAATGGGCCGCCGTGGATGAACGCTGGCGTGCCTTCGAGGGTCTGGACGAGGTTTGGCTTCAGCGCATCCTTGAGCAGCGCTGCGAGTGCGCCCTGAGCCTTGAGATCGCCGCAGGTGACTGGCTGGCCGTCGTAGGTGTAGGCAACGATGATGCGTGCAAGACGTTCCTTGAGGTCGTTGATGTCGGTCGCCAGGCAGAAGATCGCCATGATCTCAGACGCAACGGTGATGTCAAATCCGTCGGAGCGGGTGACGCCGTCGACTGGACGACCGATGCCGTCGATAACATTGCGCAGCTGACGATCGTTCATGTCGAGGCAGCGACGCCATACGACACGCTTAGGGTTGATGTTCAGCGCGTTGCCCTGATAGATGTGATTGTCGAGCATGGCTGCGAGCAGGTTGTTGGCTGCACCGATGGCGTGCAGGTCGCCGGTGAAATGGAGATTGATGTCTTCCATTGGTACAACCTGCGCATAGCCGCCGCCGGCTGCGCCGCCCTTAACGCCGAAGACTGGGCCAAGGGATGGTTCGCGCAGCGCGACCATGGTCTTTTTACCGAGGCGGTTGAGCGCGTCGGCAACGCCGATGGTCGTGGTGGTCTTGCCTTCGCCGGCTGGCGTTGGGTTGATGGCAGTGACGAGAACGACTTTCGCATTTGGACGATCTTTGAGCACGTCGTTGTAGTAGCGGAAATCGATCTTGGCTTTGTATTTGCCATAGTTTTCGATGTATTCATCCGGAATGTCGAGCTTTGCGGCGATGTCGTTGATCGGCTGCATGGTCGCTTCCTGTGCAATTTCAATATCAGATTTGAATCCCATTGATACACGCTCCTTTTGATAAAAACAGTGGATAACGGTCGTGGAGTCTTGGCTCCACCCTCAACTTTACATGATTCAGCGATTCTTTACTCATCAATTCTGTTTGTTACACTTATAAGCTCGTATTTATTGTGCGCGGACATTTTCTGCAAGCAACAAAACATCGGCGGCTGCAAGCGCGCAGCTGCCAATGTCTGCACGCTTATTTGCTTTTCTTTTTCTTCTTTTTCGGCATGACGTGGATGGCTTCACCAAAGATCTCTTCCACAGCTTCGCCGACGCCTTCGTTGTAAGTTGGATGAGGGCGAATGGCTTTCGTCACTTCTTCGGCGGTCATGCCATTGGCGATGGCGACGCCCATTTCGCTGATCATATCGGTGGCGCGGGCGCACATCATCTGTGCCCCGACGATCTTGTGATCGTCTGCGCGGGCGACGATTTTGATGAAACCGCGGTCTTCCTTGGTGATCAAGCTCTTGCCGTTGCCGCCCATGATGTACTTACCAACGACGACATCGAGACCGGTGGTCTTTGCTTCGTCTTCGGTGATGCCGACGGAGGCGATCTCCGGATCGGTGTAGACGCAGGCTGGAACGACGGCAAGATCGATGGATGGTTCGTGGCCGGCGAGATATTCTGCAGTGACGATGCCCTGAGCGCTGGCGGTGTGTGCAAGCTGCATACCGATGACGCAGTCGCCGATGGCGTAAACGCCTGGGATGGAGCTTTGGAAATGCTCATCCACGAGGATGCGTCCACGTTCCATATCTGGTGTGGCGTCGTCGCCGAAGAGTCCCTGGGTATTTGGTCCGCGACCGACGGAACAGAGCACATACTGGGCGGAGATGGTCTTGTCTTCGTCCTTCTGCTTGAAATGAACAGCAGTGAGTTCACCGTCTTCTTCCAATCCTTGCACCATGGCGTTGTTGTAGATCTCGACGCCGCGTTTTTTCATGATCATCTTGAGATTCTGGCTGATCTCGCGGTCCATATTTGGCAGGATGCGGTCCATCCCTTCGATGATGGTGACTTGGGTGCCAAAATAGGAGAATGCGTTGGCGAATTCAACGCCGATGACGCCGCCGCCGATGATGGCGATGGAATCTGGACGCTCGCGCAGCTTGAAGAGCTCATCGCTGGAGATAACGCCTGGCAGCTTCATGCCTGGAATGTTCAGCACGACTGGCTTGGAGCCAGCGGCGAGGATGATGTTGTCGGCGGTGTAGTCGGTCACTGTGCCATCGGCAGCGGTGACCTGCACGGTCTTGTTCGCATGGAGCACGCCGCGCCCGTTGATGAGGGTGACCCCGTTGCCCTTGAAGAGCTGCTCGACACCACCGACGAGCTGGTTGATGGTCTCCTGCTTGTAGTCGATGATCTTTTCGTAATCAAAATGCACGTTTTCTGCGATGATGCCGAATTGCTCAGCATCTTTCATTTCTTCGTAAAGGGTCGCCGCATGGATCATGGCCTTGGCTGGGATGCAGCCGCGATTGAGGCAGGTACCGCCGACTTCGCGTTCTTCAACGACGGCGACGGAAAGTCCGAGTTTCGCTGCTTTGATCGCTGCCACGTATCCGCCGGGACCGGCCCCGACGACGATCAGTTCAAAATGATTTTCCAATTCTCATACCTCCTTCACAATGTAAAGAGAAGCGTATTAATAATCCAACGTTCCGAGCCAAGCTGCCAGTTCCTGCTTCGGCGTTTCTGCCGCTGCTGATTCTACTGGCACCGACTCCACTCTTGTGACGATCGACTGCCGCTCATAGCGCGCGCCCAAAAGCGCTGGCCCGAGGGCATCGATAAAATCAGGCAAAAGCGCATCGGAATAAACCTGCACGTCGCTGATGTGTCCGCGATCGATCTGCATCTGAATGTCCACGCGCCCCCATGGAAAGCGTTCGCCGATGGCGCGATCAAAGCGAAATCTGCGCCCGAAATTCCAATCCCAGGCGCTGTAGCGCGCTTCAAGCGTCTGCCATTCGTCGCTGTCCACGGTAGCCAGAGGAAGTTCTTCCGGTGTGCCGCCGTACACTTCGGCGAATGCTTGCACGAGAGCAGCTTTCAGCGTGTCGGCGTCGAGCGTCGGCAAAACTTCGACGAGGTTCAACACCCGCGATTTCACGGAAGCGACGCCTTTGCTGGCGAGCTTGTCCTTGGCAACATTGAGATAACGTGCCATTTTTTCACCGTCTACCTGCATCAACAGGGTGCCGTGATGGTAGCAGCGCCCCATGTGCTCGTAAAACGCATTGCCGCTGACTTTGCGCCCATCGACGAGGATGTCGTTGCGGCCGCTTTTTTCTGCCTGGATCCCCAGCGAAAGCAGCGCTTTCAGGATCACGTCATGCTGTTTGACCACGTCGTAGTGGTCCTTCTGGGCGACAAAGGTAAAATTCAGATTGCCGAGATCGTGGTAGACAGCGCCACCGCCGGAAAGACGGCGAGCAAGGCGCCCGCCGTCGGCTTCCAGGGTAGAGATGTTACATTCTTTCCAGGCATTCTGGTTCTTGCCGATGACGACTGTGTGCTGATTCTGCCAGAGATAGAGGATGACCTCATCTGCTGCGACATGATCGAGCAGCCAGTTTTCCAGGGCAAGATTTTTGTATGGATCGGTGCTGTCGCCTGTTACTACAGTTAACCGTTCTGTCATGTGCGTTGTTTACCCTTCGAAATCGTACTTCACAACTGGATGACGCGCTGCTTCGACTTCATCGAGACGGCCGACCGGCGTGGTAACTGGAGCGGCGTGCAGGGCGTCAGGCGCTTCGTAAGCCATCTTGTAGAGTTCGCGGAAAACGCTGATGGCATGATCGAGGGTTTCGCGAGATTCGGTTTCGGTTGGCTCGACCATGAGCGCTTCGTGAACGATGAGCGGGAAGTACATTGTTGGTGGATGGATGTGATTGTCCAGGAGGCCTTTGGCAACGTCGGTGGCGACGCAACCGGTTTCCTTCTTCATGCGGGAGAGATCCATGACGAACTCGTGCATGCAGGTGACGTCGTAAGCCATGTCATAGAGATCGTGCAGACCGACGCGCATGTAGTTGGCATTGAGCACAGCGTTGGCGCTGGCTTCTGGAATACCATCACGGCCGAGGGTCGTGATATAGGTGAGGGCGCGGACATAGACGAGGAAGTTGCCGTAGAAGGCTTTGACATCGCCGATGGAATGTGCTGGCTTGACGAAATGGCGACTGCCTTCTTCGCCTTCAACGAGCAGACCTGGCAGATAATCTGCGAGGATCGCTTTGCAGCCGACTGGACCGGAGCCAGGACCGCCGCCGCCGTGAGGGGTGGAGAAGGTTTTGTGCAGGTTCAGATGCACAACGTCAAAGCCCATATCGCCAGGACGTGCCCAGCCCATGACGGCGTTGAGGTTTGCACCATCGTAGTAGCAGAGACCGCCGCATTCATGCACCATATCGGTGATGGCTTTGATGTTCGGATCGAAGAGACCGACGGTGTTAGGGTTGGTCAGCATGAGGCCGGCAACCTCGTCGGTGCAGACTTCTTTGAGCTTGTCGAGATCGACGCAGCCATCCGGACCGGATTCGACGTTGATGATCTCGTAGCCGCACATGTTGGCGCTGGCTGGATTGGTGCCGTGGGCGCTGTCAGGAACGATGACCTTCGTGCGCTTGCTGTCGCCGCGGGCGGTGTGATAAGCCTTGATCAGCAGAAGCCCGGTGAATTCACCATGGGCGCCAGCTGCAGGCTGCAGGGTGAGACGGTCCATGCCGGTGATCTCGCAGAGATCTTTTTCCAGGGTCTGGATCACTTCCAGCGCGCCCTGAGCGGTGCTTTCAGGCTGCAGCGGATGGATGGCTGCAAAACCTGGAAGATTGGACATTTCTTCGTTGATGCGAGGGTTATATTTCATGGTGCAGCTGCCGAGTGGATAGAAGCCATCGTTGACGCCGTGGCATTTTTTCGCCAGTTCGGTGTAATGACGGCCGAGATCGACTTCGCTGATCTCTGGCAGATGCAGCGCGCTTTCACGCGCGTCCTTTTGCGCTACTTCAACAACGGGTACATCGCAGGCTGGAATGATGTCCATGCCGCGACCCGGTCTCGATTTTTCAAAGACCAACATCTCAGCCCACCTCCTTCACAATGCGGACCACGTCGTCCATTTCTGCTTTGGTGTTCATTTCGGTGCAGCACCAGAGGATGCGTTTGTCATCCAGCGGATAACCGCCGAGGATGTCTTCTGCTTCAAGGGCTGCGAGAATCTTTTCTGCTGGAATGTCGCTTGTGGTGACGAATTCATTGAAGTATTCGCCCTTGTTTTCCAGCGTGAGGCCTGCGCCGACGAGCCCTTCTGCCAGATAATGGGCTTTGGAGATGGACTGGGTGGCGACGTTTTTCAGGCCTTTGTTGCCCATGGTGGAGAGATACACACCGACGGCCAGTGCGCAGAGCGCCTGGTTGGAGCAGATGTTCGAGGATGCTTTTTCACGACGAATGTGCTGCTCACGCGCCTGCAGGGTCAGAACATAGCCGACGTTGCCGTTGGCGTCGTGGGTCTGACCGACGATTCGGCCTGGCAGCGCGCGCATGTTCTTGGTGGTGGTGGCCATGAAGCCAACATATGGACCGCCGAACCCGAGTGGCAGACCGAGCGGCTGGGCATCGCCGACAGCGATGTCTGCGCCGTATTCGCGTGGGCTCTTTAAGAGCGCAAGGGTCATTGGGTTGACACCCATGATGAACTTCGCTTTCACAGCGTGCGCGATCTCGCCGATAGCGGTAGCGTCTTCGATGTTGCCGAAGTAGTTTGGCTGCTGGATGTAGACGCTTGCGGTGTTGGCGTCAACGGCAGCTTTGATCCCTTCGATATCGGTCAGGCCGTCTGCCGTTGGTGGGACGACGACGACTTCCATGTCGTTCCCAAAGGTGTAGGTCTGGATCGTCGAGAGCACGTATGGATTGATCGCACCGCTGACGACGGCTTTTTTCTGCTTTCTGCCATAGCACATGGACAGTGCTTCAGCAGCTGCGCTGGCGCCATCGTAAACAGACGCGTTGGAAACATCCATACCGGTGAGCTCGCAGATGTAGGTCTGGTATTCGAAGATGGACTGCAGGATCCCCTGGCTGATCTCAGCCTGGTAAGGGGTGTAAGCGGTCTGGAGATTTTCTTTGGAAAGCACGCTCTTGACCATCGCTGGAACGTAATGGTTATACGCGCCGGCGCCACGGAAGATGTGTGGGAAGATCTTATTCTTTTCAGAGATCGCTGTGACGATGCGGCGGGTTTCGAGCTCACTCTTGCCTTCTGGCAGATTGAGCGGTGCTTTCAGCTTCATATCTTCAGGGATGACGCTGAACATGTCGTCAAAAGAGTCGTAGCCGCAAGCCTTGAGCATCTCCTGACGTTCTTCGTTGGTATTAGGCACATAGCTGCCCATAGGGTATCACCATCCTTTTCATTTTATGAGGAACGGTTTCGTTTGCTTATTATTCGAGGCCTTCGAGGTAGGTTTTGTATTCGTCTGCGCTCATCAGATCGTCGGCTTCTTCAAAATCGCTGACTTTGATGAACCATGCATCGTATGGTGCTTCGTTGATCTTTTCTGGGGAATCGAGGAGCTCTTCGTTGATTTCAGCAACGGTGCCGCTCACCGGAGAGAGCACGTCGCTGACAGCCTTAACGGATTCAACATCTGCAAAGGTTTCACCAGCTTCGACTTCGTCGTCGACTTCTGGCAGATTAACGAATACGAGGTCGCCGAGTTCGCTCTGTGCGTAGTCGGTGATGCCGACAACGGCAACGTCGCCATCGATGAGTACCCATTCATGATCTTCGGAATAACGCAATTCTTCTCTGATTTCCATTTGAAATACATCCTTTCTTATATAGCTAAAATAAATGGTGTTGATGATGCACGGACGCAGGTCCGTGAAAAAAATTATTTTGCTCTCTTGTAGAATGGCAGTTCAACCACTTCTGCAGCCACACGACGACCACGCACTTCAACCTCGACGGCGCTGCCGAGCTCTACACTGTCTTTTTCAACAAGGGCCATGGCCACTGGATGACCAAGGTATGGGCAGTGGGTGCCGGAGGTGGTCATGCCGATCTGCTTGTCGCCGACGAAGACTGGTTCTTCTTCACGGATGATGCCGCGACCGGTGACCTTGAGGCCGACGCGCTTGCGGGTGGCTGGCGCTTCGAGAGCAGCTTTCCCGATGAAGTCTTCTTTGTCCATCTTAACGGCAAAACCGAGACCGGTTTCGAGCGGGGAAACGGTTTCGTTCATTTCGTGACCGTACAGCGGCATGGCTGCTTCCATACGCAGGGTGTCGCGTGCGCCAAGCCCGCATGGCAGGAGTCCGTCTTCTGCGCCAGCTTCGAGCACTTTGTTCCAGAGCTCGACGACTTTATCTGCTGGGCAGTAGAGCTCTACGCCATCTTCGCCGGTGTAGCCGGTCTTGGAAACGATGCATGGGATGCCGGCAACTTCGCCGTTCATCACTGCATGATAGTATTTGGCAGGGATGTTTTCTTCGCTGGTGAGCTTGCGCAGAATGTCCATGGCTTTTGGCCCCTGCAGCGCGAGCTGTCCCCAGGAATCGCTGACATCTTCGAAGGTGGCATCGCCAAATTCGTGTTCTTTCATCCAAGCAAAGTCTTTGTCCTTGTTGGAGGCATTGACGACGAGGAGATAATCGTTGTCGGCGTATTTGTAGACGATGAGGTCGTCGACGCAGCCGCCGTTGTCATAGCACATAACGGTGTAGCGCGCCTGGCCGTCAACCATGTTGCCGAATTTGTTGGTGAGGATCTTTTCAAGATTTGCCAGAGCGTCTGGCCCTTTGAGGGTGATCTCGCCCATGTGGCTGACATCGAAAAGCCCAGCCTTTTCACGCACAGCCATGTGCTCAGCGATGACACCGGCTTTGTACTGAACTGGCATGGAATAACCGCCGAATGGGACCATTTTCCCACCGGCAGCGACGTGGGTGTCATACAACGGTGTTTTTTTGTCCATAGAATGTCCTCCTTATACTACTAGATTGCAAGTGTTTTTAACAACGTTTTAATATATAAGAAAAAAGAGGAACTCTTCAACACATTCGTGATGAAGAATTCCTCCTTTCCATATACCGATAGTAAGGGGTTTCGGGGCTATTCTACGCGATTCGTCTTCTCAGCTCAGTTTTTTGGAGCGGTAGAAGCGATGTCTTCAGCGGAGTAGTTGCCATCGGCGCCAGTCAGGGTTGGCAGACCAGCATCGATGTTCTTGAAGTAACGCTTGGTTTCCTTCATAACAACGCCGGACAGGAAGAACAGACCGATCAAGTTAGGCAGGGCCATGAGGCCGTTGAAGGTATCGGATACGTTCCAGATTGTCTGCAGACCACCGATACAGCCGACGTAAACGATGACGACGTAGAGTGCACGGTAGAGCAGGGTCAACACGCGTTTGGTGCCGGCGCTTGCGCCATGGAACAGGTAGAGCAGAGCGGTTTCACCATAGAAGCTCCAGCCGAGAAGGGTGGACAGAGCGAACATGATGATACCGAGGGTAACGACGATGGCGCCGAGGTTGAACCAAGGCAGCGCCGAGTTGAAGCAAGCGAGGGACAGAGGCGCACCGTCAAGACCAGACTGCCACATTGGGGTGACACCATCGGTATCAAAGGAAGTCAGGATAACGAGTGCGGTCAGGGTGCAGATCATAAAGGATACGGTAAATACTTCGAAAATACCCCAGAGACCTTGTTCTACAGGGTCCTTGGTGGAAGAAGATGCATGGGCGATAGGAGCGGAACCAAGACCAGCTTCGTTCGCGAAGACGCCGCGTGCAATACCGTATTTGATAGCAGCACCGATGGTAACACCCATTGCGCCGCCGCCGACTGCTTCAGGATTGAAGGCGCCGACGAAAATGCTGTAGAACGCATGTGGGATATCGGTGATGTTGATGATCAGAACGAGAATAGAGAAGATGATGTAGAACAATGCCATGAAAGGTACGAGCTTTTCAGTAACCTTTGCAATACCATTGATACCACCAACGATAACGACTGCTACGACGATTGCCAGAACAACACCAGTGATCTGAACAGGTACGCCGAAGGTATCGTTCAGGGAAGACGCGATGGAGTTACCCTGGGTGAGGTTACCGATACCGAAGCAGGCGATCGCTGCGAAAAGGGAGAACAGGAAGGCAAGGATCTTACCGAGGGTGCCCTGCCAGCCTTCGCGAGAACCGAGGCCGTTGCGGAGGTAGTACATAGGACCACCAGTGTACATGCCCATTTCGTTCTTTTCGCGATATTTCATAGCGAGGGTAATTTCAGAGTACTTGGTCATCATACCGCCGGCAGCTGCGATCCACATCCAGAAGATGGCCCCAGGGCCCCCCATTACGATAGCGGTCGCAATACCTACGATGTTACCAGTCCCGACGGTCGACGCCAGAGCGGTCGCCATCGCCTGGAAAGGGGTGATGTTGTTACCATCTTTTTCTTTGGAGCCGCCCTTGAGCGCGCCACCGATGGTACGTTTGAATACGAAGCCCAGCTTTCTGAACTGCTGGCCTCTACTCCAGAAGGTCATGATGTAGCCGAAGCCGACCAACAGAGTCAGCATGATTGGTCCCCAGACAAAGCCGTTTAATGTACGCTCTATCCCTTCAGGGCCTAACAACATTTCATACATAGTTTCTCCTCCAATCTTTTTACACACACTGTCTCAAAATGTTGCATTTACGACAAAGCATCATGTCTTGTCCCCGGCATGGTGTTTTGTCGTGACGAGATTCCTTCTTCGTTCAGCTCATGATGGATGATTGCTGTCGAGCAGAGCCTTCTTGCCCGCATGCGATGATCACTGTTGAACGATTTTTCAGAATCTTAGTATAAGACTAGTTTGCCAAAATACTTCAGAATTGTCAAGCACATTCGCTTCTCGAAAAATCCGCTCACGACAGACGCGCGTTCACCGGAGAAAAACTCGACCGTTCACAACTGTTTGTGCATTTTGTGCAATTTGTAACAAGGCCTTAACAAAGCGCTTTTCAGGGCTTGCGCTTTTGTCATTTATCAGAAGATTTCGCGTTATCCACTTGCAACAATGGCCTCTGATGGGAGAATCAGTCTTTCTTATATTTTGCATGACAATAAAGTTAATTTCTATTTTCACAAAAAACAGATAGGCTTATTTTCATTATCAAGGCTGATTTTTTGTGAAAAATGATGAACAATGGCGCAATTCCTATCAAAATTGGCGACGTGATGGCGGCAAATCTCACGAAAAATGATGACGAATCGTCGCAAAATGACTGCTCAGCGAAACGCAAAAACCCCGCTTTCAGCGATTGCTGAAAGCGGGGTTTGCGATCACGCGTATGATGCGATCATTTGCCGGCTTTGGCGCTGGCGTAGTGCTCGAAGAATTTCTTGATCAGCATGTTGCGGCTGATCACGCCGACGAGGACGCCGTCGCGCACGACTGGCATGTTTTTGAGTTTTTTGCGATCCATGTACTGAGCGACTTCGCGCAGGTTTTCGTCTGCTTCTGCTGCGCGCACGTTGCGGGTGGCGCAGGCCATGACGGTTTCGTCAGAAACGGCGTCGGCTGCTTTTGCGAGGGCGTCGACGTCCATATCGGACCAGTGCTTGAAGAAGACAAGCCCCTGAGCGCCTGCTCTGTAGAGGATGTAGTGGATGATGTCGCCATCGGAAAGATAAGCGACGAGACGGTTGGAATCATCTACGACTGGGAACCCGCCAACGCGATACTTGGAAAATGCTTCCACTGCATCGCCGATGGTGTCGGTTTCCTTGAGATACTTCACGTCTTCCACCATGATGTCTTTCATTGATACGTTTGCCAAAGTGCTCTCTGCCATCATAATCCCTCCATTATATTATTGGTGATGTGAAAAATCCCCTTCTGGGTGAAGCAGAAGGGGATATTAAATTAACTACGCGAATGAATTAAAAATCGTCATCCTGTGGGCCTTCAACGCATTCAGCATCTGGGTTTGCCAGATATTCTTTGAAGAGGCCGTTGATGATATCGTTACGGGTGATGATGCCGACAAATTTGCCTTCGTCAACAACTGGGATGTGTTTCAGATGTTTCTTCTGAATGAGCTTGGATACGTTTCTGACGGTATCGGTGGCTTCAACAGTGATAACATGATGGGTGGCTGCGCCGTATGCGCCGTCGTTGACGCACTTGTTCAGGTAGGAACCGAAGCAGTCAACCTGATACCATGCTCTGACGTGGTTATACTGTGCGTTGCGGCGACGAACGTTGCGAACAACATAGTCTACGATGTCACCGTCGGAAAGGAATGCGGTGAGGTTACCCTGAGCGTCTACCATTGGCAGGCAGCCGACTCTCTTTTCTGCAAAAACTTCTACTGCTTCACCGATGGTTGCGGTGTCCTTCAGGGTTACTGGATCTTTGATCATTACTTCTCTAACAAGTACTGCCATTTTAATTTCTCCTCCTAAGTATCATATGGTATGCTTTTGGTTGCTAATACTGCATATTCGCATATTACTTACCACTTATTTCATGGTTTTAGTATATCATAGGAATCGAGCGTTGTCTAGAGATTCAATAAGATTTATTTATCTTTTTAATCCCGCATTTTTTTGTAAGGTTTTCGCTCTTACAGGGAATGCTTGCATCCGGCGAGCCATGCGGTGGCTTCGTGCCAGTCCATGAAGGCGACGTCGGCGCTGCTCGTGATCTGCTGCCATTCTCTATCGCTGTGATTTTCGTCGTAAATGGCTGCGATCATGCAGCCTGCGCCCTTTGCCCCGAACACACCTTCTGCACCGTCGTTAAAGGCCCATACGCGGCCCTCGGGGGCATTTAAGAGAGCGATACCCTGGCGGAAAAGAGCAGAGTCACCGCCACCGAGTCTTTTTTCCCAGCCACTGGCGATGGCTGTGATGTCTGCGGCGATGCCAGCGTGATCAAAGAGGGTGCGGCAAACTTCGGCATCGTGGATGCTGGTTGCGACGACGGGAATGCGGCGCGTTTTTGCTGCGGCGAGGAAATCTTTGACGCCTGGCTTGGCAGCGCCTTCGGTGTGATAATACCATTCGAGATCGGCCTCGAGCTCGTCGACGACCTGTCCGACGCCGAAGGTACCGGAGTAGTTGTGCTTGACATAGCCGATGCTTTCAGGAAGGTTGTATTCGGCGAGGATCTGTGGCAGATCGCCGCCGGGACGGTAGCCATGGGCGCGCAGATAGCCTGGCACGAGGTCCTGATAATAGGCGAGGGTGTCGGTGAGGGTGCCATCAACATCGGCGAGGATGCCGGCGATGTGCGCATCGCCATTGACGATGTAATCGAGCTTGCGTGCGAGGCGTTTCGTAGCGAGCTGTGGCTGTGGCAGGCTGTAGAGCGCGCTGATCACTGCTGCGCCGCTGACGCCGGTTCCGGCGAGGATGGCGGCGTTGGTTTCATTCACACCACCGATGCCGACGACAGGGATGTCGACGCTGGCGCAGATCGCTTTCAACGTATCGCGGCTGGTGAGGCTGGAATCCTTGCTGACACTCGGGAAGAGAGCGCCTACGCCGAGATAATCTGCGCCGTCTCTGTCGGCTTTTTTGGCCTGCTCGAGGGTTTTCGCGGTGACGCCGACGATCTTATCAGGGCCGAGCTGGGCGCGCGCGCTTGCGGCGGCGGTGTCTTCCTGGCCAACGTGGACGCCGTCTGCGTCGAGCGCAAGGGCGAGGGCGACGTCGTCGTTGACAATAAATGGCACGTTGTATTTATGGCAGAGGTTTTTCAACGCTTCTGCATCCTGGCGCGCTTTGCCGTGCTTGTCGCGGTATTGCAGCATGGTAGCGCCACTGGCGAGAATAGCTTCTGTGCGCGCCAGGAGCGCTTCTCCCTGCAGGTTGTCACAATCGGTGATCACATATAGTAAAAGGTCGTTTTTATTCATGGTCGATCCTGCCTCCATTGTCAGATATTCTTCTGTCATGATATCACACTAGCACGTTCAGGTGAACAGGGAAGAGGGCGCTTTTCAGTCTTGGCTTTCATAATTTTTTCGCGCATCCGATCTGCTTGCGCCTGCACCCTGTAGCCCTGGTGGTTTTCTACAGCGATGTGTATAAAAAAACAGCCTTCATCTTTCGATGAAGGCTGTGAGCCAGGGGCACTAGGATTCGAACCCAGGACCTGCGGTTTTGGAGACCGATATTCTACCAGCTGAACTATACCCCTATACAGTGGCTGTAAAAACGCCACTTGTATTTTATATCATATATCTGGAATAATTGCAAGCATAAAATAAATTAATTTTCGTACTTTGTGTCCTGCTTTGTATTATTCTGCAACTTTTTCTGCTGATTCTTCTGAATCAGATTCAAGGCTGTCCCTGACATTATTAACGATGTCTCTCTGAACGGCTATTTCATGTTCCATTCCTCTTGATTCGTCATTGGCAACTGTAGCAGCGTCAAGGATTTTGTTGAGGAGTGACTCTATCTGCATTGCCTTTTCATTCTGCTCAACGGAATGTTTGTAAATATCAGCCATAGCGTCAACTGTTATTTTGGCAAATTCCCTTACGTGCTCGACTGTGTCTGTAATATCCTTTGATGATTTGGTTGACTGAGCGGCAAGTCCTCCGACTTCCTTGGCAACAACGGCAAATCCACGTCCGGCTTCACCTGCTCTTGCAGCTTCAATGCTGGCGTTAAGGGAAAGGATGTTGGTTCTTCCTGCAATCTTACCGACTGCTGTGGCAAATTCCTGAATGGTATCGGAAAATTCCTCTAAGTTCTTGATATTCTCTGTTGAAGTCTTGATAAGTTCATTCAGTTCTCCAATATTATCAACGATTTCTTTAATATTGGTAATTCCTTCCTTAACAAGGTTAAGTGATGTATCCGAAGAATTAATAACATCAAATGCGTGTTTTTCAACTCTTGTCTGTGATTCATCAAGTTCGTTAATAGTCTTCTTTAAATCCATAATAATACCTCTTTCCTACAGCCCGATATTACTCAATTCGGATACTGATTTTATTCCAATT
>OLPU01000633.1_pt1 | contig 29888 bp, 27 predicted proteins | sample 1673111 | NCBI WGS metagenome assembly OLPU01 (sample SAMEA3136755, study PRJEB25190) | human gut metagenome | reverse complement strand
GAACTCTCCCACATACTGGCGCAGATATTCCTCAACATCGGGCCATGTTATAGAACGTTTTCCCTTAAAAATAATATCATTGATAAACACAATATTATTCCCATCCACATCCTGTATAACGGCAACATTTCTCTGTGGTGTCCCGGTCGCTTTTCTCTCTGTCTTGTCAATAAGCTCCATATATCTGAGCATATGCTTTCTCACATAATTATCCGATCTGCGATAACACTCAATGAGATATTTCTCATCAGCACTATAATCGACGCTGCTGTTCTCAGCCCCGTCTTCTCCAAGAAGCTCTGCCAATGACATGTCAAGTGCCTTACAGATAACAACCAGCTTGTCCGCCTGTGGATTGATCTTCTTCTTTTTCCAGTCATTTATCGTGCTGGTTGAAATCCCCGTTCGCCTCGAAAGCTCTGACTGGCTCATACTCAGTTCGTCAAGCCTTGCAAATATCTTCTCATATACCTTCAAAATATGTCCCCCTGCTTCTTCCGACTTTTCGGACATTGTATCATATATTCACCCTTGCTGCAATATCTACAGCAAGATCGGACCTGTATGTGAATCTTACGGTCGCACCGTGCTGGTAATCGGCGGGGAAAAAGCTCTAGCTGCCGCCTACCAAAAGATAGCTGCGGCTGTCGCCAAGACAAAACTTACTATAATTGGAAAGGAACTGTTCGGAGCAGACTGTACCTACGACAATGTGGAGCGTCTTCGCGCACTCCCTGTCTATCAGCAGGCCGACATGGTATTTGGAGTCGGTGGCGGCAAGGCACTGGACACAGTCAAATGCCTGTGCATAACTGACGACAAACCCGTATTTACATTTCCAACCATCGCATCCAACTGCTCTGCCTGTACATCGGTATCCATCATGTACAATCCGGATGGCACATTTTTGAAGCCGCACTTCTTTATAAGACCGGCCATGCATGCGTTCATAGACACCGAGATAATCGCCAAGGCGCCAAGCTGCTATATGTGGGCCGGCATAGGTGACACCTATGCGAAATACTACGAATCGACCATATCCTCCAGGGATGAACGCCTGGAACATTTCACATCGATTGGAGTTGCCGTAAGCCGTATGTGCCGGGATCCACTGCTGTCCTACGGGCCCAAAGCATTTGCCGATCATCAGAAAGGGCTGTGCACGTATGACGTTGAACAGGTCATCCTCTCCATAGTGGTGACCACCGGCATTGCCTCTATCTTCCTCACAAAGGACTGCACCCCGGACTACAACAGCGGTCTGGCCCACGCCATATTCTATGCGCTGACCAATTACCCTGTCATAGAGAAAAATCATCTTCACGGTGAAGTTGTAGGATTTGGCGTCCTGATCGCACTTATTGTTGATGGACAAATGGATGAATTCGAGAAAGTATACGAGCTCAACAAAGCCATACATCTCCCGGTATGCCTGAATGACATAGAGATCACGGAAGAAGAGTGGGAAGAAACCATGAATCGCATACCGGATATGTCCGATGTGGCACATTATCCATACAAGGTGACAAGAGATATGCTGGTCAAGGCTATGAACGAACTTGATATGAGGAACAAAGAATAAGCTGATATTCAATGACAGGAGAATCACATAATGGAGAAATCAACGCAGTCGAAAAGTAAATATTCCATAATATTAGGAGTTGCCTTTGTGTGGTTCACCACCCACTTTGGCGGCGGCTTCGCATCAGGCGCCCAGATATACAGCTACTATGTACGCTATGGAGTCTGGTGTCTCATCACGCCAGCCATCGCCATGATCTACAATGCGGTATTCTTCGCATACTGCCTGTATTTTGCAAGAAAACACGAAGTCTATGACTACCGTTCATACAACAATGCCCTCTATGGCAGATTTGCCCCTGTATTCTCAAATCTCTTCGAAGTGCTGTACATCTGTGTCATGTGTGTCGCGCCTGCAGTGGCATTTGCTACAGGCGGCGCGACCTTGAGCACTCTGACAGGTCTGCCATATCTTGTCTGTACACTCGTCATAGGCGTATTTATATTCATAGTTGCCATATTCGGAACTGACCTGGTGCGCAGAGTTGCATCCGTTTTATCCATATGCATCATCGTCGGACTGTTCATCGTGTACATTCCGAATATCATCGCGAGCTCATATGAGATCAGCCAGACCGCATCGACCATGAACTCCGACGCATTTCCTCTTGGCAAGGCACTTTACTCCGAATTCCTGTACGGGACTTTCCAGCTTGCAAATGTAGCTGTATTCGTGCAGCATGCCAGATCATTTGACAAACCGAAGGACGCGGTAAAAAGCATGGGAATAGGATGCGTGATAAATATAATCATGATGACCGTTGTCGTTCTTGGAATAATGACTGTGGCATCAAATCCTGACATGGCAAAACAGAGTGTGCCTACTCTGTTCATGGTTCAAAGCGGCGTGGGCAGTCGATTCCTGACACCGCTCATCTCCGTTCTTATAATACTAGGTGCCGTGTCCACTGCGGTGAATATGGTAGCCGCAATGGTCGCAAGAATTTGCAATAAAAAACCTGCTAAACCTGCCATCAGTCCTGCTGCAGGCTCAGCCCGAATAACCCGCAAAGAGATCATAGCTGCGCTGATCTGCTGCCTTGCCGACTTTGGAATTGCACAGTTCGGTCTACTGACTCTCATCCAGAAGGCTTACAGTTTCCTAGCCTATCTGGCAATTCCTGTTATTCTGATTCCTTATGTAGTCAGGATGATATGGGAAAGGACTAAGAGATAGCCTCCAGAAAAAGCATTGCCTCAATCGCCGGTGTCTTTGATGCATATTCGACTTTCTCTATGCCATTGGTAAGCAACAGCCGTTCCCAAAGCTTAGGATAATTGGAGAAATCAAATGTGTTGTCATCCAGTATCACGTATTCATCTATCTCAGGATGTTCCGCCAGATAGCTCTGGATACCCTCACCTCTGCCAACCCAGACATCGGTTGTCTTTCCAGACAGGCTTAGTCCAAATTTGCCCAGCATAGATACAAGATATGAGAAGTCGTCCCCGTCTTCTCTCATAAGCTTCCAATCCGAAGTCAGAACGATCTCCGCCTTGCCAAACTGTTTTAACGCCTTTTTCAGCAGCCTCACTCTGGACTCGTCTATCCCTGTTCTCCCACTGGGCGCCCCCGCAACTGTCGTCCGGGTATTCAATACACCATCTATGTCCAGAAACAATGCAAAACTCATATGGCTTCTCCTTTCTTGTGAATGCCAGCACATATATAATGCGCTGGCATTTACCATTTATAAATCTCTCTTATCAAGATCAACTTATATCATATACACTTCTAAGTCTCAGTTTATCCGCACTTCCACTTATAACCTTTACAGTCTTTGAATCTGCATTCAGGTCAAAATAGTTATCCGACAGGATAAGATCCTCATTCTGGTTCAGGATCTCCACACTCTTCGCATAAGCATCCGCACTGACTGTGATATAGTCGCCATCCACTGTCGCCTGCAAATGAGGCTCCTCGTAGCAGAAATACTTCGGATATGAGAATATGACAGTCCCCTCTGATATTACCTGTCCTTTCATACTTGCCTGATAGCTCACATACTGGTGGTAAATGTCGATACCAGGAAGTTCAACCTTGTCAAGCCATACGCTCGTCAGCGCTGGCGCAGTGATTTCCTCCTCGTGAGATTCAAGAACACTAGCTGACGCATCCCTCAACTGCCAGGACACAAGTATTTTCTCTGTGTTCATGGTTTCATTTGCCACGCAGAGGCGTATGGACTTCGGGAATTCAAATGGAAGTCTCACCAGCTCCTGTCCGCTTCCAAGCAAGCCCTCCTCTTCACAGGAGATCATGATCGGTGCAAAGAAACGTCTTGCATAGTAGTGAAGTGCTTTTAAGCGCTGGCAGTAATCCACACTGGACCAGGATGCAACCGGCCAGCAGTCGTTGAACTGCCAGTACACCGCTCCCATGCACCTGTCATCATTTCTGTTTCTTCGAAAATGCTCGACGCCATACCTGATGGCATCCGCCTGCAGAAGCTGCGATGCGTAGATAACCGTCTCGAAATCAGATGGATATCTATATGTCTGCTGCATATAATTCATTATCTTTCCATTTGCCGAGCCATTTCTCTGATGCCGCTCCATAATGTATGAAAAGATATTCATATCACGTTCATCATCCGTAAATGTCTCAACAGTTTTCTTTGAAGGAAATGACTGGAAACCGAATTCGGAAAGATATCTGAAGTAAAACTTTCTGTACTCAGAAAATGGCTTATCACCATGCCACACAGCCCAATAATGCACATCACCACGGTTCTCGTCTCTCGGATCATCAAATGAACCACCTGAGGACGGGCTCGCTGGCCAGTAGAATACCTGTGGAGCATACTGCTTCATGATCTTAGGGAGAATTCGCTCGTACATAATAATATAGTCCCGCACCTCGCTGTCCTTGCTCACCCATTTTCTCTCCTTAACAAACTGCTCCATCTCATTATTGCCACACATAAGCCCGAGTGACGCATGATGGCGGATCCTCTTTAAGTTGTCAATAAATTCCGCGGTGATATTTGCCTCAAATTCTGGTGTGAGATCGTAGACAGCACACGCAAACATGAAATCCTGCCACACCACAAGTCCCATCTCATCACACATATCATAGAACCAGTCGTCAGGATAATATCCACCGCCCCACACACGTATAGAATTGAAGTTCGCAAATACCGCCTTCTCAAGCAGAGTCCTTGTAGTCTCAGGTGTCACACGACCAAGTAGATGGTCCTCCGGAATGTAATCGGCACCCATGGCAAATATATTTACACCGTTTACGCAGGTGGCAAAGCTCTCACCCCATTTGTCCTTTGTGCGGTCCATGGTTATTGTCCGCAGGCCGATCTTTCTCGTCCAGTTGTCAACCACCGTACCATCATCTTTCACAAGGTCAACGGAAACAGTGTAAAGGTTCTGTTCACCATACCCACGCGGCCACCAGAGCTGTGGGTTGTCTATATGTATTGTCTTGCTGTAAGAACCCTCACACGTGATTTCTATTTCATTTTTTGATTCCATAGAGTCTATCGCAGCCATATTGGATTCACTTGTAAATGTATATATATTCTTCGTGATATCTTCATTTAATATTCTATTTATAATTTCGTTTCCAACCGGATCTACTACTCTAACGTTTGCACTCAGCTGTCCCGTCTCTGATCCAGAACCAATATACTTCCGGGCAAATTCTATCTCCGGCTTTATATCAAGTTCCACTGAGTCCTGACCATGATGCTGCAGGATTTCAACAGAATCTATCCGTGCGGTATCAATGCCAAGCAAGCTGACCGGCCGCCATATTCCTGCATCTGGAAGGTGAGCGCCCCAGTCCCAGCCAAACATGCAGTGAGCTTTTCTGATATGTACAAATCCGTTCATGGCATCCTCGGTTCCCCGTGTTGGAGCCTTCGCAAATGCATCTGCGATGAACTTTGTCGGCGAATAAAAATATACACTTAATATATTATCCGACTGCTTCAGGGTATCCTTTACCGAATACTCCCATGTCCTGTGCATATTGTCGGCGTGTCCAAGCTTCACACCATTTAGCGTGATATCCGCAATGGTGTCCAGCCCTTCAAACCGAAGGATAACCTCATCCGATCCCAGCAGCTCATCATCACACGAAAAGCTGGTGCGGTACTCATAATCGTAATCCATCAGCTTCAGTGCTTCTATCTCATTGTCCTTCCAGAATGGATCTTCCATCTTGCCCGCCTGCAGCAGATCCCCATACACCGATCCCGGCACTGTCGCAATGATCCAATCGTCATCGCCTACGCGATGCATTTCCCAACTGTTGTTTACATCAATTTTTTTCATTTTTTCTCCACGGGGACGTTCCTACTACAGCATCTTCTCTGTCCACTCTTTTTCTTTAAATCCAGTCAGCATGAAACCTTCAGCAACGACAAGCGGTCTCTTCACCAACATGCCATTTGTCGCAAGAAGCTGCAACTGCTCATCCTCGCTCATGTCCGGAAGCTTGTCCTTCAGTTTCATCTCCTTATACAGCATGCCGCTCGTATTGAAGAATCTCTTGAGCGGAAGTCCACTCCTACCATACCATTTCTTAAGCTCATCATATGTAGGATTATCATCCACAATGTGGCGCTCCGTGTATTCGATCTTATTCTCGTCCAGCCATTTCTTTGCCTTCTGGCAGGTTGAACACTTTGGGTAACATATAAATTCCATGATTATCCTCCTTTTCTATTTAGCTTATTGATGCAAGCCTCAATTTCATCATATCAAGTTACTTAGTGATTTTCTCTCCAATATTTCTGACAAATGGCGCACATCCCCATGTCATTTACTCTCAGTGGAGAAAAATACTTCTTTATGTTTCTTGAAAATACAGTGTTATATTCTCCATTGCCATCTCTCGAAGTAATCTTTTCTGGCATATCAGGGTTATAACCCATTGTGCCACAGCAAATGCAGGTATTCATCCATTTTGTCATCTTAGGGTATTGTTTCAGGTAGTTTAGGGCTTCGGTTTTTCTGTCCATGGAGTCTCCTTATCTTCTTTATCCTTTTTAGGCAATGCTAAATACTGCATTGGCTATATTACAGCCTCATTTTCTTTATGCTCATTTACAGAAAGATTCTCCATCAAATTTTCACCAATTTTGTAGGTGGGTAACTTATCGATTGCCATTTGAACCTGAAATTCATTTAGTTCGATCTCAACATCATGAATGTTTCCGCTTTTTGGCAGTCTGACATGAATAACTGCAAAATGCTGAAACTCCTCCGTATTATAAATTCCATCCTCATACTTCTTAAGGCGTACTATTTTTCTTGATATTCCTTCCACCAGCCGATAATCTACTGCATATATTTTTTCTCTGTGAATCCATGTAAATGTGTAGTTCCAAATGCTAATGCATTTGTTTTATAGAAAAGCATCTGACTTTTTAAATATGACGCTTCAAGCTCCTCATAATCAATATCGCCCTTCAGCCACTTCCGTACCGGCATTCCTATATACAGTGAAAACTCTAGCCAAAATAGGAATCCGAACAGACAAAATCCTATGATAGCCATATAATAACGCCCTAAAGGAATAAGACACAATGTACAAAACATCAGGAACAATAGCAATATCATATTAACAAGATATTCCCGTCTTTGAAATCTTTTTAATAAATCCAGTTTCATGCTTTGATATTTAGGTTTCTCAAATGTGTGCTCATTGAGATAGGCTACATATTTCTCATGCCACTCAGGGCTTTCAAAATAACTGCCATTCATATATTGTGCTTTCATCTCACGAGCTTTCGTATCTGCTTTACTTTCCTTGCAATACGCATAGAGCAAATATGCAATGAGCATCGGACAAGCAATGCATGCCGCACATTTTCCAGCCATATCTCCTATGACAAAAAACAGAAATAGTCCCAGAAGAACTGTAAAAACAATATACACAACCAATGATTTCTTTGTCATAGCGAATGGAAATTTGTCATTTTTTCTCATATAATTCTATTTTCTCCAACTACGAACTCATTTCACAACAATGGATACAACTATTCGCGTACACATTATCCGTCAGAACCACCTAAATACCGCATAAACTCAAGGTTTCTTGCTTAGCAAGCAGACGGTCTTCACATGAAAAGACAGCACTCTATGAATTACCGATTTGTGTCTGGAAGTTACTCATCCGAACCCATCCACATCATCACTGGTTTCATGCTACTTCTTCGCATTCTCTTCCAATTCCAACATGTACTTATCAAAATCAGACATGAACAGCCTATCCTGAATAACACGATATTTTTCAAATTCAGTTTCAGCTTTTGCCTTGGCAATCTCAGCAGTGATTTTGCCTGCATCCTGAAGAACATCTCTGTCGTCGGCCATCAAGAATAAATCCAAACGCTTTGCCCAATCCTCCATCGTCATTGGAATATGACGTTCCGCCCGATCCTCTGCCAAATCCAGATAAGCAGATACAATACGCTCTAATGAACGCATTTCCTTCTCTGAAAGATAATTCTTCGCAACACTCACATCACTTTTTACAATCTTGCCTTCCGGCGCTGCTGCCCAAGTAGTTAATCCCATGTGTGGCTTATCTGCATCAGCCCGCTCATAAATCAACTCTGCTGCTGTATGTCCGTGAACTGCATAATGCATCTTGTTTTGAACCTTTGCAAAGAACTGCTTTGTTGTTTTTGCTGTACGGTCATAATCAAGAGCTGTAGCATATATGTCGGTTATCTTCTGATAAAACCTGCGCTCAGACAAACGGATTTCTCTAATCTGCTCAAGCAAACGGTCGAAGTATTCTACTGTAAGCACAGACCCTCCATTTTTCAGACGTTCATCATCCATGACCCAGCCTTTGATGGTGTAGTCCTTGGCAATCTGGTTTACCCATTTACGGAACTGTACCGCACGCTCGGAATTGACCTTGAATCCTACAGCAATGATCATTTGAAGGCTATAGTGCTTGGTATCGCGTGTTACCTGGCGAGAACCTTCGGTTTGAACTATTCGGAAATTCCGAATAGTTGCAGCCTCTTCTAATTCACTATCCGCGTATATTTTTTTAATATGTTCATTTATCGTTGGTAAACCAACATCATACAATGTGGCCATCATCTTCTGTGTCAGCCATATATTCTCATCCTCATAGCGCATCTCTATGCTGTCTTGCTGGTCGCCAGCAGAGGCAACATAGGTTAAGTATTCTGCTGCGCTGGAACGGATGGTTATTTCGTCGTTTTTCTTTTTCAATAGGAGTCCTCCTTAGTCCAGATTTACATCTGGATATAGATCTTTCAGGTACGGAAGCATCGCATTGCACATCTTATCACTCCACTCAGAATGAAACCTTATCATGCGCGGCCAGTCAGCTTCATTTGCGATGCTGACACTTGAAAGTTCATAGCTTATCCAAGATGCTTTGTTTTGTTCTGCTCTACACCAGGTCAGTGAAACACCAAGTTTTGCTTCAATCTCATTCTTATGTTTAAAAAGAACATCATAGGCTTCTTTATTCTTCGCAGCATTGCTCTTACCCATATAGAAATCAATACGCGCAGAATCATAATTGGCAACACAAGAAATACAAAAACCACCTATCCCGAAGAACCCAGACAACCAGTTATCCTTACCCGGATTACTCTTTGAAAATGTACCTCTATGAGCATTCCGCTTTTGCATTTCAGGTAGGGCTGCTGCCCAGTATTTTCTTCGAACTTCATGCCTATCCTCGTCAGTAACTTTGTCCTGAGCAGCATCTCGCAAGAAAAACACAAGATCCATTGGGTCTACTTTATACAGAGCTGCCAGTCTATGAAGGATTGAAATCTTCAGTGCAGTACTCGTATTTTTTTCAAAGTATATACCGTCATCGACCTTCATCGCATTACGAAGAGACTCTTCACTTGTGCTGACATAATGTGCCAGGTCAGTAGATGAACTTTCGTTATAGGCAATACTTGTGAGCACAGATTTATCTTTCTGATGTAAGAACTTCACCACATGCTCCATCATATCTGCCCAGCTCGCTACTGGCTGCTCAATGTTCTGGTAACTGTACTTAACAATCTCTCGTCCTGTCAGATCATAGTTCTCGTCATCCAAAGTACATGAATCATATTCCTTCTCTGCTGGCTGGAATGTGGTAGACGGATACGACCAAATTTTTTGAGCATACTCAACCATTTCTTTACTACGTTCTTCCAGTTCAGGAAGTCCCCATGAAGACTTAGTGGCGATCTTTTGTGTCATTCTAAGACCGCTAACCTTATACCCTCCTACCTCGGCATCACGTTTCTCTATAAATGTATTGTTGCTGAGATTCGGGTTATACCCGGTAAGAGTCAAGTTGGCCAATCTATGAAGCCAGGTTTCGTGGATCTTAGCATAATTTGGGCCTAGTGCCTCGGTCCATGCCGGCGTCAGATGCTGCGGCATAATATGTTCAATCGTGTACTCATTATTATCCAGATGCTTATAAACATCCTTGGTTTCAATAGTTCCAAAGTTCTCGAATCGTTCGAATAGGTAAGCTTTATACTTACCACGCATCTGGTACACCTGCTTTTCCGCAAGCGCTGTTGTGAATTCCTCTTCATCAGGGAATCGACCACTTTCCTTCTTGGAAAGGAGCGCATAGATAAACTTGTCCACATAGTGATCTGCAGTGTTATCGTATCGTAAGATTTCTCTATTCAAATTCAGGAAAATCTTATTTAACGCATTCGTTGGAACTTCACAGATATTTCTTCTAAACAGATAATTCTCAGTCATAATGAAAATCTTAAGTACCTCATCACTGTTGAGCTTTCCATCCTGATTAAGACGAAGTACCTCCATGAAGAATGGACGTGTTACAACAATTTCAAGACGGCTCATGCGATATAAGCAGTCATCGAGTTTTTGACTGTTAAGGCCACTCTTACAAGTGAGGAGCTTCTCGTAATAGCGCGCATATCGCAGCATGTCCTGAAGCAAGCTTTCAGTTTGATTCTGTGGTTCTTCTGCGTATTTCTTAAACGCCTGGTAAACGCCACTCATATTTGGAGTCACCTGCTGCTTGATACTCAGATAGTCACGAACAAATCCACTCACGTCGTTCTGCGTACAATACTCTATCTTAGTCCAGTATTGCTCATAAAACTTATTCTGCTCCTGTGGTGTGAGTCCCATCAGAATATAGTTTCTGATCTTGTCGCCTTCTGTAAGTGCAAGGCCAGTAGAGTTTAGACTCTCGAAAATGAGCTGTGGGTTGTCACCGTACTCAAGCAGAATGCTGATAATCTCAAGCTTTCCAATTGCAGCATACAATTGATCTACATCCACTTCATTTCGTAGCAGTTGCTCACAGAAATAGAAATAGTTGATTGTCAGATTGGAAGCACGATCAAAGTCCTCTTCAGGGCCAAATAATTTCTTAAGCGCTTCTTGGTCCTTCTTGATCGGATGAAGCTTGATTTTATCATCGTCTGACGCCCAAGGGGCAATAATGAACCTCTGCATAATCTGCTCATCAAGTTTCTGAGCCTTTGAAGTGATTTTACCTTCCTTCACAAGGTTACTGATTGCCAGCAGCAACAGTGTAACTGTCGTTAGACGCTGCTGCCCATCAATAATGTGATAATGAATATTTGCTCCTTCAGGAATAACCTGTGAAACGATGCTTCCAAAAAAATGACTTTCTCTGTTATTCTGAATGATGCTTTTCAGATCGTTATACAACTGTTCGCAATTTTCACGCTTCCAGTCATATTTACGTTGGTACACCGGGATGATATAGCGGTAGTTAGCACCTTCCATGAAATTTAGTAGTTTTGCTTCTGAACCTTTCATTTACCTCACCACCTTTTGCCAAAATGGAAGCCTTTAGAAATTCCTTGTACATGATTCCTCCGGCTTGCGCCTTCAGCAGCCTTATTTAACAGGTACATATAAGTACTTTTGAAACTTGATTATAGCTTCTTGTCTTTCTTATATTCTTTACTATCATATTCTGTCCGCTTTTCTTTTATTTTCTTGTAAGCAAGATTACATTTTCAACATGTTTTGTAAATGGGAAGTTATCTACAGGGACAATCTTTTTTATTTGATAATGCTTTAAGAAAGCAATATCTCTTGCCTGTGTTGATGGATTACATGAGATATAAACAATCTTGTCTGACTTTAAATGATCCAATTGCTTCATAAACTTTTCTGTAAATCCATTTCTAGGTGGATCTAAGAATACAACATTTGGTGAATCTTCTAACTGTTCAATAAATTCTTCACTGTCACATGCAATAAACTGTGCATTCTTAATACCATTTCTTTTCGCATTACCAATCGCATCACGAATAGAATCTTCATTGATTTCAACGCCTAAAACAAATGACGCTTTCTTAGCCGCAATCAATGAAATTGTTCCAATACCACAGCACATATCTAATACAGTATCTGTACTCTTTAGCTGTGCCATTTGAATCGCAGTGGAATAAATCTTTTCTGTCTGTACTGGATTTACCTGATAGAACGTATTTGTTGAAATACGGAATCTTGTATGCATGATTTCATCTTCAATGAAACCTTTTCCATACAACACATGATTCTTTTTGCCAAGTACCATAGAAGTATCATCACTGTTATGATTCAATACAATAGATTTAATTTCAGGATGCATTCTCACCATTTCTTTAACAAATGCATTACTTCCAGGAAGATTCTTGCTTCCAATAACAATTGTTAATAGAACATCATTTGTTGCGTGAGAAATACGAATATATGCATGTCTTAAAACACCTCTGCCAGTATCTTCATCATATGATTCAATATGCATCTTTGTTGCTAAAGAACACATATCACGCAAGATATCATTTGCTTTCACATGCTGGATCAGACACATTTTCGTATCAATGACTTTATGTGTGTTTTCTTCATACATGCCACATTTAATGACACCATCTCGATTATGAGAAAACGTTGCATAGATCTTATGTCTATAATGGTATGGATCTTTCATACCAATGACAGGTTCAACATTGTTTTTTGGAAACAATGATTGAATATATTCTTTTTTATTTTTGAGCTGATCTGCATATTCAGTATTAATATATGCACACCCACCACATTTCTTATACACTGGACAATATTTCATATAATTACCTCCGCAAAAGTCTGTACTGTATGATCATGAAGTTTCTTGAGTCTTTCATATGATTGATGTCCCAAAGAAACCAATGTAATATTTTGAATACCTAAAGCTGCAGCCGTTTCATAGTCCGCATTTGTATCACCAATATACAGGCATTCACTGACATCTATATTAGTATCTTCCAGCCAACGCAAGCCATTTTCCACTTTACTGCCACCAATAAGATCATTCACACCCATAATACTTGTAAACAATGTATCAATACCTAATCTATGACATTGACTAACAAGTGCCTGATGCTCACAAGAAGAAAGAATAATATTCTGATACCCTTTTTCTTTTGCTTCCTGCAGTTTTTCCAAAACTCCTTCATTCAAAGTACATTCAGAAAAGTATTTTTCATATAGACCATAGAATTCTACACCAACATCATGAAAAGATTCATTTTCAAATGTATAGCCAATTTTTCTATAATACTCTTCCATAGGAACATTGAATAAAGACTTATAGTCTTCTAATGTGTAATCTGCTTTTAAGCCTCTTCTTAGAAGCATTTCATTTTCAATCTTGACTGCTATCGATACATCATTGAGTATCGTTCCGTTATAATCCCAGATAATTGTTTTCATGTGTACTATTTTATTAAAGTTTTAGAATTAAAGCTAGACTAACTAAACTAACAAGTGATATAGATTAATTAATTCATATATGGAGGTACCATATGTATAATTTAGAAGAGCTGAAAAATGGAATGCAATGTACAATTACATGGCTGCTTGGAGATGTTGGTACATTTCTAAAAAAGCAATATCATTTTGCATTGGATGATACCATTGAAGTCATTCAGAATGATGGAGATTCTCTTATTATTCATCACAACAATCATGTATATGCATTAGATGCATCCAGTGCTCACGCAATTAAAGTGACAATCTAAAAAATCAACCTCAATGGGTTGATTTTTTACTTCCATGATTTATACACGTTAACAGATAGACTGTCCCCATTATTCGTATAGGAATGAATACCACCAGAAATACTGTCTGGATTGTTAGATTCATTATCTAAATAATTAATATACACAGCACATCCATTTGTACTTAGACTCGCCTGAATTTCATCACCACTTTTTCCATTATATAAAGCTTGAACTGGATTTTTACATTGTGGTTTTGGCTGTTCCACTTCTGTTGTTGGTGGAACAACTGGTTGTGTTTCTGATGGTTTTGAAACCACTTCCCCACTGCCACTTGTAGTTGGTGTCTGTGTTGTTACAGTAGATCCTTGTGATGAATTTTTTGTTCCATCTGTTGCACTTGCACTTGTATCGCCAGAAGGTTTTGTTGACTGTGTCTGCTGCACTTCAGCTTCTGTTTTCTGCTTTCCTTTAGAAAGTGTGACAGTCACTGTATCACCTTGATGAATGATTGTATTTGCATCAACTGATGTTGTGATAACTTTACCTGAGGCAATACTATCACTATAGGCTTCATCATAAATGATTGTAATCTTGTTTTCTTCAGCCCAAGCATTGATTTCATCTTTACTCATGCTTGACATATCAATCATTGACACTTCAGCGCCTTCTAATGGAGCACAGATTGTTACTGTGACTGTATCAGATCTTTTCACTGTTGTAGAAGCTGCAGGATCCATAGAGATAAATGTGTTTTCTTCAATGTCTGGATTCTTTTCATATTTATATACAACATTAGAAAATTTCTTATCTTTGAACCACTGTTTGATTTCATCTTCTTTTTTGCCAGTAAAATCTGGCAATTCAAATGTTACGGATGGATCTGCACCATTGGATAATGTAATCTTTAAATCATTATCTTTATTCATAGATTCACCAGCTTTTAAAGATTGCTTTAATACAACATTCTTATCTTTTTCTTCACTGTATTCATATTTATATATGATTTGCGAAGCATCAATATCGTTGTCTTTTCTCCATTTTTCAACATCTGATTTTTTCTGATTCACAAAGTTTACCACTTTGACACTGGAACCATTCATTGCCAATAAACCAATGGTTGTCGCTGTGGCAATCACACCCATGAATATTCCACACAAAATGATTTTTACACTCTTTTTCAACTTTCTATTTTTCATTGATAATCTCCTTTTACTGGATCGTTAAGATATATCTGCTTCTTACATTTGTTTTAGATAAAGTATACGTTCTACCTTCATAAGAAGCTGTAATATCTTTTTGTGACTGTAGAGAATACATTTCAAAGATATCTTCTACCTGATTTGTTTTTACATGGATATATATTCTATATGTACCTGATTGTAGTTGTGAGAGATCTGCGTCTAAATCAAAACAACAATCTGTATACGAATGCTTACGATCCATAAAATCTGTAATATCCATTTGTTCATTTGATTTTGTTGTATCAAACTTCGTAACATTTCCATTTTCATCTTCTAGTAATACTTCATATGCAGGATTTGTATTCATTGTAAAATCTGATAGATAAATTCCAGAGAATGCACTCATCTTGAAATGTCCGTCATTCAATGAAAGATCTGTTGTTCCAAACATAGAAGTTACATTACTTGGCTTATTAATTATACTCATATCAATGTTTTGTTTTTCTGCACTGATAGAATATCTATAGTTTGAAATTGGATCAGCAAATACCTTAACCAATGTACCATCTTCCTTTTTATAGGAATGATTATCTTTAGAAGAACTCATGAAGAAGGAATAATATCCTATCTGATCTCCATTTGTTACTCGAATTCCTAAGTTATAGTTACAGTTTTCAAAGTCATTCAGATCAAGTGTTACTTTGAAATTGATTGCCTGATATGTATGTCCATCTCCAAACAGATCCTCATTGTTGTTAGAAGTTGTGCAAGGAATAATGATTGATTTCTTGCTCACAGGATCACTTAATAGTAAATCATGTTTTACTTTCCCTGCGATTGCATCGATTCCCTGGAACAATGCTAAACCGTCTAATGATACTGTATGATTTGTTTCATCATAGTTCACTGAATTAATACCAGCCAATAAACTTCTATTTTCCTGTGGCGTATCAATCACTTCACAGTTTTCTAATTTAGAAGGAGCATCTTGCTTTGGGGTTTCTGGTGTTGTTGGTGTTTCTGGTGTCACTGGTTTTTCTGGTTCTACAGGTTTTTCTTCCTGCTTTGGATAATAGCTTACCCAGTTATCTTTAGAAGCAAACCATTGACCCTTGCCAATCTGATACCATGTGTAGCCATCTGCCTGTTTAGAGTCATATACGTTGTATGCACCATTTTCCTGTGCATAGCCAACCATCGCATATCCAAGACCTGGACCCTGACGAACTCTTAATCCACTCACATTCACAACTGCAGAACCAATAATTTCTGCTGGTTCACTTTCAACATCCAATCCAGCAATCAGATCTACGTGACTCTTTTCAATCCATCCAACATTTGTATTCCAGTCATAATCAATAAAATCACTCTTTGCGGTATTCAGCTGTTTTCCATTTTCTAAGTAATCTGTAGATTGAACTTTATACCAGCCATCTTTTTCTGCTAAAACAGTGACTGTAAAGTTTCTTTGATATGTAGCACCATATTCCGTTGTTTACATGACATTCCCATTGATACTGTCATAGATTGCATCACCATAATTCTTGATCACACCAATTGGATAGCTGTTGTATTCTGTCAAGTTACCATCATAATCGTTATAGATCTTGTCAAACTGATATGCCAATGAAGCAATCTTCAATCCATAATATGCATCAGAAGCATACTTCACAGAAATCCCACTTTCCTTGTTTCCAAAGTGAGAGCCAAAGAAACGTCCATCACTTGTATTGATATATTCTCTCAAACTTTTTCCCGCATGAATATTAATACCTTCCGCAACGCTTGCAAAAGAAGCTGCGTTATTTGGGTTACTGTCAAATGCACCCCATCCAAATAAATTGTTTTTATTCATTGCTAATGCACTAGTTCCCCATCCAGATTCATGTACTGCCTGTGTAAATAATAAAAGTGCATTGATGCCATAATTCTTTTGTGCTTCAACAAACATTTCACCTGTATTCCAAAGCTTTGAAGAACCATTAACTTGATTTGCCTGCAAGAATGTATTATAAGCTGATGCAGGAATATTACTTTTTTGTCTTAATGGCATGAACTGGTAGTAATTATAGTAAGTACCAACATAGTTTCTACATTCCATATCACTATAAAAATCATAATCATTCTTAGAATAGTATGTTGAACCAGTATTCATCCATGATGCTGCTGGACCAATGATTAGATTAGCAGCATATCCTGGTACATTTCCATCTACTGCCCATCCTTTATACGCTGTAAAATGTAATTCCTTATAGCTACCATTTTTTTCAACTGTATAAGTATTTGTTCTAACTTTTGTCAAGAAAGGAACAGGATCTTCACCATTGATGCTGTTTCCACCTAAATAAATAGATAGATTATTTTTTACAAATTTAAATGGAACCAGATCAACATTCTTTAATGAAATTACAGAATCAAATCCACTGACTGTTCCATGAATTGTTCCATTTCCATTTCCATCATAGGAATCTGTTGATGTGTAGAAGATTTCTCTATGTTTTTCAATATACGTTGTTTTTGCATACTTACTGTCAGTACCATATTGTTTTACATCTAATGTGATACCACCTTCTCTTTGTGGATATGAATATGCAATCCCAGAATTCATTGCGATGATCTTGCTTGGCGAATACGAATCTGCATGTCTAACGACTGCATCATCACCTGATTGTTTCATTGCATTGCTTGCTTCTGCAAACGATGCATAGCAACCCTTCTGATCAAAGTTTCCAGAATCATTCACTGTATCTACTTCATATGCATTACATCCCATTGGATAATATTCACTATAGGATTCTTTTGCCTGTACTTCATAGCCATTGCATAGAGTCAATAACATTGTAACGATTGGCAATAGCAATACCTTTTTCTTTCTATTCTTCATACCTGGACTCCTTTCTTTTCATATGTAATATCTAAAAAGACAATATAAAACCAATATAAAGATAAATTCTCACTAATATTATAAAGAAAAACCTATACATAATGTATAAGTTTAAATGTAGTGTATAGAATTTCATTTTGATTTTTTTAAGTTTTCCAGATAAAATTTCACAAAAATTTCACAATAAACATAAAAAGAAACCTTGAGCATTCACTCAAGGTTACAATCTTACTGAATTCCGTCTGGATTTTTTAGTGTGAAGTTCCAGCTGTCTTCGCACATTTCATCAATGTCATACTTTGCACTCCAGCCAAACAGCTTCTTTGCCTTGCTTGGATCTGCATAGCATTCTGCAATATCACCAGGTCTGCGATCAAGGATCTTGTATGGCAGTTCTTTACCACATGCCTTTTCATATGCGTGTAGTACATCGAGAACACTGTATCCTTTACCAGTACCTAAGTTTACATGTTCCACACCTTTATGCTCTAAAGCATACTTCACTGCACCAATATGACCATCAGCCAAATCACATACATGGATGTAGTCTCTTACACCTGTTCCATCTGGTGTAGGATAGTCATTACCAAATACTCTTAAGTATTCCAGTGTACCATTTGCAACACGAGCAATGTAAGGAACCAGGTTATTAGGAATACCATTTGGTACTTCACCTAATAAGCCACTCTTATGTGCGCCAATTGGGTTGAAGTATCTAAGAAGCATAACACTCCAATCATCATCACTGACACAGACATCTTCCAGAATATGTTCATTCATTAATTTACTTGTACCATATGGGTTTGTTGTTCCACCAACCTTGGAATCTTCTGTGATTGGACATTTTTCTGGATCACCATAAACAGTTGCGCTGGATGAGAATACAATTGTCTTGCATCCTGCTTTGCGCATTGCCTGGTACAGATTAATAGAACCACTGATATTATTTTCGTAGTATGTTAGTGGCTTTTGTACAGATTCACCTACTGCCTTGTATCCAGCAAAATGAATCACCGCATCAATCTTGTTTTCTTCAAAAATTTTATCTAAGCCAGCACGGTCTAGAATATCCGTTTCATAAAACTTTGGCTTTGTACCTGTAATTTCCTTGATACGATCTAAAACGACCTTGTTTGAATTGTACAGATTGTCTAATACAACAACATCATATCCTGCCTGAATCAAAGCAACACATGTGTGTGAACCAATGTAACCTGTACCCCCTGTGACTAAAATAGTTGACATCTTTTATCCTCCTATTAAACGTGCGATATCATTCCACGTTACAAACACCATTAAGCCGATGAGCAATACCCAGCAGGCAATCATAATAGCTGTTTTTATTTTAGTACTAAATTGACGATTTGTAATCCATTCCAATAAAGTAATTACAACTTGTCCACCATCTAATACTGGTAATGGCAGTAAATTAAAAATACCAACATTTAATGACAACTGTGCAATGAGTAATAGAAATGCGCTGAGTCCCATCGATGCATATGTTTCTGTTGCCTGATAAATCCCAACTGGCCCACTCAATTGACTCATACCAGCACCATGGAAAATCAACCCGGCAATTGTCACAATCATCAGTTTTGTAATGGCACCCATTTCTTCAAGACCAAACTTCCAGCAGTTCAAAATATTAACATCTACATATTCACTTCTTTCACCTGTAATACCAATCAGATATGCATCCTGTTCTTCGCTGTATTCTGGAGTAAGTGTAATAGAAAGAATTTCTCCATCACGATCAATCTTATATGTTTCTTCATCTGCATATCCACTGGAGAATGCCTGCATATCCATGAATGTTTCTGGTTTGATAGATGAACCATCTTTCTTTGTGATTTCTAGGATTTTATCTCCAGATTGAAAGCCTGCTTTTTCTGCCGGTGAGTTTTCTACAACAGTAGAAACAACTGCTTTTGGAGAAGAAGCAAATGTTCCATTATGAAGAATCACAAGAGAAAAAATCATAAATGCCAGTACAAAATTCATAAATACACCCGCAAGCATAATTATGATTTTCTGCCATGGCTTCTTTTCTGTCAGTCTTCTTCCAGCAGGTACTTCTACATCAGGATATGCTTCATCTCCATCTGTTTCTCCTGCCATTGCCACAAAGCCACCAACAGGTAAAGCCCTGAGTGAATACTGTGTTTCTTTTCCTTTATGTTTGAGCAATACCGGTCCCATCCCAAATGAAAACTCATAACAATATACACCAAACAGTTTTGCAGCCACTAAGTGGCCTGCTTCATGAATTAAAATAATTGCACTTAACAGTAGTAAGAAATAAATAATTGTCATTGATTTGCTCCTTTAATTACATTCAATGCATATTCCCTACCCCAAGTATCTGCGTCAATTACATCCTGTACGCATGTTAATTCTTTGAATGGTGCATGATGCACTGCACCAATAACGATTTCTTCAATTTTTAAAAATGGAATTTCATGATTTCTAAATGCTGCATTAGCTACTTCATTTGCCGCATTCATAACGGCATTTAAATTTCCACCTTTTTTACCAGCTTCAAAAGCTAAAGCCAATAATGGAAAACGTTCTGTATCTGGAGCACCAAAGTGCAAGGTTGACAGTTTAGTTAAATCTAATGGTGTATCTAGATCATATGAATAGCGATCAGGGTATGTTAATGCATACTGGATTGGCAAACGCATATCTGGTGCACCAAGCTGTGCAATCACACTATGATCAACATATTCTACTGCACTATGAACAACACTTTCTGGATGCATCAATACAGAAATTTCATCATATGGAATATCAAACAGCCAATGTGCTTCAATGACTTCAAAACCTTTATTCATTAAAGTTGCAGAATCAATTGTGATTTTAGCGCCCATGGACCAGTTTGGATGTGCCAAAGCTTCTTCTACCGTAACATCTTTCAATTCATCTCTTGTCTTGTTTCTGAAAGATCCACCAGAACACGTAATCAATAAACGCTTTACCTGTTCTTTTTTATTACCTCGTAATGACTGCCAGATTGCAGAATGTTCAGAATCAATTGGATATAACTGACAATCATATTCTTTGCAGGCACGATTGATCAATTCACCACCACATACAAGTGTTTCCTTATTTGCTAAAGCAACATCATGGTGTGTTTCAATGGCTTTTAAAGTTGGCAGGAAACCCGCAAAACCAACAAGAGCATTCACTAATACATCGTAATTGTCCTGTGATACGATTTCTTCCATTCCTTCTTCACCAGATAAGACTTTCTTATCTGGATATTGTTTCTGTAATAATTCTGCATCTTCTTGATACTGAACAGAAAATGTCTGGATATCTGGAAACAATTCTAAGTATTCTTTTGCTTTGGCAATGTTTCTGCCAACACCGAAAGAAACAATTTCAAATAGATCTGGATGCTGCTGAACAATATCTACCGTCTGAGCGCCAATCGATCCAGATGCACCTAATAAAACTAATCTTTTCATGCAATTACCCCAAACAAGATCATCAATGAATTAAATACCATCAAACAGAATACCAGAGAATCAATACGGTCTAAAATCCCACCATGACCAGGAATTAAATTTGAGAAGTCTTTAATTTCAAATCTTCTTTTAATAGAAGAAAACGACAAGTCACCAACCTGTGCAACAAGCGGCAATACAATACTGCCTGCAATAATCAGCATAGATGGAAGCTGTTTTAAAACAAGCAAGCCATATACTAAAGATACAACTAAGCCTGTTACATATCCTCCAATGGATCCTTCCCATGTTTTATTTGGAGATACTTCTGGAATCATCTTATGTTTTCCTAAGGAAACACCAAAGAAATAAGCACCTGTATCACACATAAAACATGCAAGACACACATAAAGCATCACTAGTCCACCATGTACATCTAATGCATAGATCTTATCTACACATCTTAATGCTATACCAATCAAGACTGTAATCATAAATGGATATGCAACTGCATCTGTTGCGACTTTTCCCTTTGCAAGCTCATTCACAAATAATACAACAAGCCAGATAGCAATCACTGCACCAAATTTTTCACCAGACACGATCATCATTGCCATTTCAAAAGCAAAGCATAAAGCAGCAGCGAAATAGTCAGCTTTTCCAGTAACCACTTTGCTGCCTTCATATGCAGCACCCAATGCAATTAATACTTCCAGTACTTTTAAAAGCCATCCGCCAAACATTAAAGGTGGAATTACAATTGCGATAATGACAATTGCCGCAATTGTTTTAATTTTCATCTTTTCATTCATTTGTAACACCTCCAAATCTACGATCACGCTTTGTATATTCTTCTAAGCATCTATGAAATACTTCTGGCGTAAATTCTGGCCAGCTTTCTTGTACAAATTCCAGTTCAGCGTAAGCAATCTGCCATAATAAGTAGTTAGAGATTCTCTCTTCTCCACTTGTTCTGATCAGTAAATCAACAGGAGGGAAATCCTTTGTCATTAAGTATTTTTCAAATCCTTCTTCATCTAAATCTAAATCAGCTTTTCCATCACGGACATCTTTTGCATATTGACGTGCCGCAAGCAGAATTTCTCTTTGAGAACCATAGTTCATACAGATATTCAAGTTTAATCCTGTATTGTTTTTACTTTCTTCCATTGCATCATTCAATACTTTCTGCGTAGCCTTTGGAAGCATATCTAATTCACCAATGATATTCATGCGATATCCGCGATCAAGAAATTCCTGCATATATTTCTTAAAGAAAATAGCAGGCAGTTTCATAATATAGCTTACTTCATCCTGGCTTCTCTTCCAGTTTTCCGTAGAAAAAGCATATAAAGTCAAATACTTTATGCCCATTTCACTTGCGGCAATCGCAATTGTTCTAACATTATCAGCACCAACAAGATGTCCTGCAGTTCTAGGTTTTCCCTGTGCTTTTGCCCATCTGCCATTTCCATCCATGATAATGGCAACATGATTACATTCTTTTAACATAGTACTATCTCCATAATTACCTTACTATTATACATTAGAAACTATTAAAAAAAACCGATTCAAAACAATCAAACCGGTTTGTATAAATTAAACTTTCAGTACTTCGTCCTGTTTCTTCTTGGATGCTGCATCGATATCCTTTGTGTACTTATCTGTCAGCTTCTGTACTTCGTTTTCTGCATCCTTCTGTGTATCTTCATCCATTTCCTTATCTTTCTTGATAGCCTGGTTAGCATCACGTCTGATATTACGGATCTGAACTTTGCATTCTTCAGCAATCTTTGATACTTTCTTAGCTAGTTCCTTACGTGTATCACCTGTAAGCTGAGGAACTGTTAAACGAATCACAGCACCATCATTCTGTGGAGCCATACCTAAATCAGCTGCATTTAAACCCTTTTCAATTGCCTTCAATGAAGATGGGTCATAAGGCTTGATGACAAGAATTCTACCTTCCTGTACAGAAATACCAGCAATCTGGTTTAAAGGTGTTGGTGAGCCATAGTATTCAACTTCAACTCTGTTTAGCATGCTTGCATTTGCCATGCCTGTTCTAATAGTAGCGAGTTCTTCCTTTAGATGGTCCATTACTTTTTCCATCTTGACTGTACTGCTATCGATAATTGGATAAGCCATTATTTTTCCTCCTTGTTAATGCGGGTGCATACTGCTTCACCCTTCATAGCTTTTACAATATTTCCTTTTTCATTCATGTTAAACACAACAAGTTCCATATCATTATCCATACACATAGAAGTTGCTGTGGAATCCATTACCTGTAATCCTTTATTTAATAGATCCATGTATGTTAAATGTTCAAATCTTGTAGCTGTTGGATCCTTCTTAGGATCTGCATTGTAGACGCCATCAACACCATTTTTAGCCATCAAAATTGCATCTGCCTTGATTTCACTGGCTCTTAAAGCAGCAGTTGTATCTGTTGAGAAGTATGGAGAACCAGTTCCACCTCCAAAAATAACAACTCTACCCTTTTCTAGATGACGAATTGCACGACGTTGAATAAATGGTTCAGCAACCTTATTCATCTCAATAGATGTCTGTACTCTTGTTTCTAAGCCTACACTTTCTAAAGAAGCCTGAATTGCCAATGCATTCATAATTGTTGCAATCATTCCCATATAATCGCCTTGTACACGGTCAATACCAATTTCAGCGACTGTCTTGCCACGGATAAAGTTACCCCCGCCAACAACAATAGCAATTTCTACACCTAAGCTTTGTGCTTCTTTAATTTCTTCAGCCAGGCTGTGTAAAACATCAGCGTCAAAGTTTTTTGAATTTCCACTTAATGCTTCTCCGCTGAGTTTCAACAATACACGTTTATACATGATTGAAACCTCCAAATTTCTGAAATTATTATATCAAACATTATTTATGAATACACCATAAATAATGAGAAATCATTGACTGACTGAAGGTCAGTGCTATACTGATGGCAAGGAGGCATAAAATATGTTTAGCTTTATTGGTTCTATTATTATTGGAGCAATCGCAGGAACACTCGCTACTGTATTAACAGGAAATGATTCAAGTAATATGGTTAAGAATATTGTCATTGGATTAGTGGGAGGAATTCTAGGCAGTATCTTGGGATCACTCATTGGTATTGGCAGCAAGAATATCATTGGTTCCATTATTATCGCAACACTTGGTTCTATCCTTGTTCTATGGATTTACAATAAATATATCAAAAAATAAGATGTGCAAATAAAAAACTGGTGATACGTCATCAGCTTTTTTCATTGAGCGAAAAAAGACACGTAATTTCTTACGTGTCAGTTTGCAATTGTGAAACAAATCTAAAATCTTACTTAGCCATTGCTGCTACTTCTGCAGCAAAGTTTTCTTCTTTCTTTTCAATACCTTCACCAACAACATACTTAACGAAGCTTAATACTTCAGCATTGTTGCTCTTGAGGTACTGACCGCACTTCTGATCAGCATCTAAGAAGTATTCCTGATCAACTAAGCACATATCCTGTAGAGACTTAGAAACTCTACCTTCGATGATACCAGCCTTAACCTTTTCTGGTTTGCTAGCTAGCTTTTCATCCTTAGCAAGTAATTCTTCCTGGATTGAACGTTCATGTTCAACTACATCCTGAGGCATATCGTTTCTTGAAACGTATGTAGGGTTCATAGAAGCAATCTGCATTGCCATGTTCTTAGCAACCTGAGCGTCACCACCCTTAACAACTGTCAAGGCAACGATTCTACCACCCTGGTGTGTATAAGAACCGAAGAATTCATCATCGTTCTTAGAAACGATTTCAAATCTTCTTAATGTAATCTTTTCACCAATTGTAGCAACAGCATTGATGAAAGTATCATTTAAAGTACCATCAGCAGTTGTTAATGCTAATGCTTCTTCATTTGTCTTAGCATCAGAAGCAAGAATTGTGTTAGCAACTACATCTAATAATTCTAAGAACTTTTCATTCTTAGCAACGAAGTCAGTTTCAGAGTTAACTTCAATGATAACAGCCTTGTTACCATCAATAGCAATCTTACCTAAACCTTCAGCAGCAATTCTGCCTTCCTTCTTAGCAGCCTTAGCAAGACCGTTTTCTCTTAACCAGTCAACAGCCTTCTTGATGTCACCGTCAGTAGCTTCAAGAGCCTTCTTACAGTCCATCATACCTGCAGCAGTTAAGTCTCTTAATTCTTTAACAAGCTTAGCTGTTACTGCCATCTTATTCAGCCTCCTTAGCTTCAGTTTCTGCTACTGGAGCGTCAGCTTTAGCAATATTGTTACGGTTGTCGTTTCTCTTGAATACACGTCTTTCACCATTGTATGTGTTACGTCTAGCATTCATCTGAGCTCTCTTTTCTTCATACTTAGCTCTTCTACGCTTTTCGTATTCAGCTGCATCTTCTTCAACCTTCTTGATAACGTCCTTCATTGTGATATCAGCTTCTTCTTCACCTTCAGCAACGTTTTCGATTGGCAAGTTCTTACCTTCGCAGATAGCATCAGCAAGAAGACTTACTAATAACTTGATAGATCTAACAGCGTCATCGTTAGCTGGGATTGGGAAATCAACAGTTCTTGGATCAGCATTTGTATCGATTAATGCGAATACAGGAATTCCTAACTTCTTAGCTTCAGCTACAGCGTTGTGCTCTTCTAGTGGATCTACAACAAATAATGCATCAGGAAGCTTCTTCATTTCCTTGATACCGCCAAGGAAGTTTTCAAGCTTTTCCTTGTTCTTGAGCATTAATGCCTGTTCCTTCTTTGTGTAAACAGAAATTGTTCCGTTTGCTTCCATTTCTTCAATGTCAACAAGCTTCTTGATTGACTTCTGAATTGTTCTGAAGTTTGTTAATGTTCCACCTAACCATCTCTGGTTTACGTAGAAAGAACCAGAACGTAGAGCTTCTTCAAGAATTGTAGCCTGTGCCTGCTTCTTAGTTCCTACAAACAGGATCTTTCCGCCATCTTCAGTGATCTTCTTGAATGCTTCATATGCAGCGTCAAGCTTTTCCTGTGTCTTGTTCAAGTCGATGATATAGACACCATTCTTTGCAGTATAGATATACTGCTTCATGTTTGGGTTCCACTTACGTGTCTGATGACCAAAGTGAACTCCATTTTCGAGCATTTTTCTCAATGTTACAACAGCCATTTCTTTTATTTACCTCGCTTTCCGTTGTTACCGCCACAGGTTCCAACATTATCAATACACCCATTTGTGTACACGGGATAATGAATCCCCTGTGTGAGATGTCATCTATCCACTATAAAAAGTGCATAAGATGCCGACAATGAATATACCATGAATCTAAAGTGATTACAACAAAGAATTTAAAAAACCACCTGATTTCCTTACAATCAGGTGATTTTCTTTCTTTTATAGATCAAACAGCATATCTTCGTATGTTGGAAGCTTATAGTAGCACTTAGATGCAAGTTCTTCATAGGCATCTACAGATGCTCTAACTTCCTGCATCAAAGGAACGATTTCATATCTTGTACGATATCCTCTTTCATAGGTATCTGTTTCTTTCTTTACAGATACATGTGTTTCTTCCAGCTTTACAATAGATGTATCTGTTGCATCAATCAATTCTGCAAGTTTCTTGCTTCTCTTTGTCAAGTAAGCTGGTGCACCTTCTCCATTTGCCTTTGCATAGAAATCATATTCTTTGCACATTGCTGGAAGTACATCACGCTTAACCATTGCAATGAGAGTCTTGATTTCAATTTCCTTAACATTGTAATATTCCTCTTCAAGAATCTTCTCATTTGCCATGAGTTCTGTTTCAGTATATACACCTAAACCAGTAAACAGTTTTACAACATCCTTATCTTTTAAAGCCTGTGATGCTTCAATGAAGCTCTTTACATTTGGCAGACCTCTGCGCTCAGCTTCCTTGATCCATTCACTAGAATATCCATCACCAGAGAACAATACTCTTTTATGCTTCTTGATAATCTTTTTGCAGATTTCCAATGCTTTTTCACGTACTTCTTCAACAGTCTTGCATGTATCCAATTCTTCAGAAATCTTCTTCAAAGAATGTGCGATGATAGTGTTTAAAACAGTATTTGCGAAAGATGCGTTCATGCTTGAACCAAGCATTCTGAATTCAAATTTATTTCCAGTGAAAGCGACAGGAGAAGTTCTGTTTCTATCAGTGTTGTCATGAGGGATATAGGAAATGTTTTTGACTGGTTCAAAGCTAGAATCCACAACTTCCCCTTCCTTCTTACGCTTTCCAGAATGGAGGCTATAAAGAATATCTTCAATATAGCTTCCCAGGTATATCGAAATAATTGCTGGTGGAGCTTCGTTTGCTCCAAGTCTAAAGTCATTTCCCGCAGCGCTTGCTGCGAGTCTTAACAATACAGGATATGTATCTACAGCTTCAATAAACGCACATGTAAATGTCAAAAAACGAATGTTATCCATTGGTTTCTTGCCTGGATCAAACAGGTTCTGACCGTCATCTGTCACAATAGAATAGTTGTTATGCTTGCCAGAACCATTGATTCCATCAAATGGTTTTTCATGCAGTAGGCAAGCAAATCCATGCTTATCCGCAACTTTCTTTAATACATCCATGATCAACAGGTTCTGATCAACCGCAATATTTCCACCAGAGAATACAGGTGCAAGTTCAAACTGTGCAGGAGCAACTTCGTTGTGTTCTGTTTTCGCATAGATGCCAAGCTTCCACAATTCTTCATTCACTTCTTTCATGAATGCTTTGACACGCAGTGGAATTGCACCAAAATAGTGGTCATCCAATTCCTGTCCCTTTGTTGCTGGAGCACCAAATAATGTTCTTCCACAAAGTTTCAAGTCAACACGAGCATCAAAATACTTTTTATCAATTAGAAAATATTCTTGTTCTAGACCAACCGAAATATCGCAGCTCTTCACTTTCTTGTCACCAAGCTTGTTTACGACTTTTGTTGCATATTTACTTAATACTTCAAGTGATTTCAAAAGTGGCTCTTTACGGTCAAGTGCTTCACCATTGTAGGATACGAACACTGTAGGGATACATAAAACACCTTCTTTAATAAAGACAGGAGATGTAACATCCCAATATGTATAACCTCTTGCTTCAAATGTAGCTCTTAAGCCGCCTGATGGAAAACTGGATGCATCTGGTTCACCCTTGATCAGCATTTTCCCTGAGAATCTGGAAATAGGTTCTCCATCACTTCCTGGCTCTACAAAAGCATCATGCTTTTCAGCTGTACCACCTGTTAAAGGCTGAAACCAGTGTGTGAAATGTGTTGCACCATGTTCCATTGCCCAGCGTTTCATCGCATGTGCAATTGCATCCGCAGTTGGACGATCCAGCTGTGATTCTGAAGCGATTGTCTTTTTCCATGCCAGGTAAACCGGTGAAGGAAGTCTTTCTTCCATTTCAACTTCTGTAAATACGAGTGATCCGAATTCTTCAAATGGTCTTTCCATAACTTTTATCTCCTTTTTCTTTCACCTTTTTTAATATGCACTAGCTCCATAGTTAGAAAGATAACGTGCACTTGGATCGTTGACATCACAACCCTGCCATTCTTTATTAGGCATCCAGTAATCAGATATCATTTTGTCCATTGCTGGATAGAATTTTTCAAATATTTCTCGATAGAGAAGACTTTCCTTTGTAAACGGCGTTTTCCATGCATATGCTTTTCTCTTTTTTTCATAAGATAGAACATCATATGTATCTTCAGCATATTCCTTTAGATCATTCACCAGAGAATGTCCTACTGCATCTGAGAAAGCTGCTTTATCTCTGAATAGGATTTCTTCCGGTAGAAGATGATCTTTTTCAAATGCTTTTCTTAACAGGTATTTTCCCATGTTGTGATTGTTCATCTTGATTGACGGATCAAGATCCATGACATATCTTACAAATGCAAGATCTCCAAATGGAACTCTTCCTTCCATTGAATTGCTTGAAATACAGCGATCAGCTCTTAATACATCATATTCATACAATTCCTTGACTCTCTTTTCAGCTTCCTTTTGAAATGATGAACTGTCTGGTGCGAAGTCTGTATATTTGTATCCAAATAATTCATCACTGACTTCTCCTGTCATAAGTACTTTAATATCTGTTGTTTCATGAATTTTTTTACATAATAGATACATCCCCATAGATGCACGAATCGTTGTAATGTCCCATGTCCCTAGAATTTGAATCACTTTCTGCAAGGCATCTAATACATCTTTTTTAGTAATAATGAATTCAGTATGTTCACTGCCAATAAATGCGGCAACTTTTCTTGCATATTTTAAATCGATAGCATCTGTTTCCATACCAATGGAGAATGTACGAATCGGATGATCTGCATGTTTTTGAGCAATCGCACAAACAAGAGAAGAATCTAAACCACCACTTAATAAATATCCACACTTTGCATCTGCATCCATTCTTTTGATTACCGCATCAACCAATAAATCATGAATTCCTTTTTCAGCTTCTTCTTCACTAACATGCAGTGTCTGATCAGCTTCATAAATCTTTGTATATGGAATGAATTCACCATCTTTGTAGTAGCATCCAGGTGGGAATGGTGTGACATCACCTGCAATACACATCAGACTTTCTGCAGTCGATGCAAATGCAATTTTATGATCTTTGGTATATCCATAAAACAATGGACGAATGCCAATAGGATCACGAGAAGCAATAAATCCTGTCTTCTTTGAATACATGACAAGTGCATATTGTAGAACGTCACATTAAATACACTAAGAAAATCAAATTAAATGCCAGAAGACAT
>OLPU01000631.1_pt1 | contig 29906 bp, 36 predicted proteins | sample 1673111 | NCBI WGS metagenome assembly OLPU01 (sample SAMEA3136755, study PRJEB25190) | human gut metagenome | reverse complement strand
TGGAGCGAGCCGAGAAGGGTTCCCACTATGACAAGCACGGGGCCGATGGCCGCGAGGAACGCGGCGATGCCCAAGACAGCGTTCTGGGCGGCGGGGTCTAGCCCGCTGAACCAGTCGGCCACGCCCTTTGCCATGTCCGCGACGCCCTTCAGCGCTTCGACGCCCTTTTCCGCGAAGGGCTGGAAGGCGTCCTGCAACTCTCGAAGCGCGCTCTTCGCCCGCGACCCCAAGTTCTCGGACATCGCATCCGCCGCGCCGGACGCTGCTCCCGCGACGTCGGCGAAGCTGTCGTTCACGCCGCCGAGCGCGAGTATCATCCCCATTGCATTGTCTTCGCCGAGCGATGACCACAGGGTGGAAGCGATGGCCGCGCGGTCTGTTTCGCTGGTCATCGTCTGCATGTCGCCGATGACGGCGTTAAGCACATCCTGCGCGGTCGCCTTTCCCTCGCGGAACGAGTTGAAGACCTCTTGGGTTCCCTTAGAGAACTGCCCGATGCCCTCTTCCATGCGCCCGTCGGACAGCGACGTCAGGAACTCGTTCAGGAAGTCGCCCACCTTGTCGAGGTTGTAGGCACCGGACGCGGTGCCCGCTTCCAGAAGGCTGAAGTACTGGCTCGCGGACATGCCGGCTTCAGCCCAGCGGCCGCCGTACTCCGAAAGGTTGTCGCCCAACTCGTCGGTGTAGTCGAGACCGCGCTGCGTGCCCGCCACCAGAAGGTCGCACGCTTCCTGTGCGGACAGCCCGAACTTCTTCATCAGCACGTTGATTCCACGCACCGATTCGGTCATGTCCGAGCCGAACGTGTCTTCGAGCATGATTGCCGACTGCGTGACAATTTCCAAGTCTTCGTCGGAAACGTCGCGCAGCACCGCCCGCGTCTTTATGAGCGCGTCGGTAATCTGCTCCACGGATTCGCCCCAGCCGCCGTTGTAGAGGTTGCGGCCGACCTCCAAAAGCTTTTTCGCTTGCTCTTCGTTGCCCTGACAGGCGGCCTTCATCTTCGCGAAGGCGTCATCGAACTGGACGGCGGTCGCCGTGACCGCCGTCCCGGCTGCGGCGACGGGCGCGGTGATGCCGGCCGTCATGCCGGTTCCGACGCTCTTCATGCTGTCGCCGACCTCTTTGTAGTCATCGGCGACATCTTGCAGCTTGTGCCCGAGTTGCCCGAGTGATGACTGGGCTGCCTTCTGAGCCTGCTCGGATTGCTTCAGGGCGCGCTTGTAGCTGTCAAGCTGCCCCTCGGTCTTGATGATTTCGCGCTGAAGCTTGTCCCACTCGTCTGTGCCGACCTTGGATTCGTCCATGCTCGCAAGCTGAGCCTTCAGGACGCGCAGCTTGTCCTTCGTCTCTTCGACGCGGTTGCCAAGCTGCGCAGTCTGCTGGGCAAGAAGCTTCACGTTGCCGGGGTCGAACTTCAGCGCGCTGCGTATCTGGTTCAGTTCGGTTTGCGTTCCCTTTGCGGCGGTGTTGACCTCGCGCATGGCGCTCTTCAGCTTGGAAGTGTCTGCTCCCAACTCTATAACCAGACCCTTGTAGGCCGTCGCCATGCTCTCACATCCTCTTCATTGCTTCGATGTCTTCTTGGGTCGCGTCGCGGCACCCGTCATCCTCTCGGCCTTCGTAGGCTTCTGCGGTGATGGCCGAGAAAATCAGGAATTCGCCGAGCGACATCCAGTAGAGGTCATCCATGGAAAAGCCCATGGAAAGCGCTCCTAGCACCATCGCGTGGTACTTGTAGCGCTTCGTCGCCTGACCGGGGCTACTGCTGCTCTTCCTCTTCGGAAGCTTCGGCGGCTCCTCGAAAAAAAGCGTCTTTCACCTCGCGCGTGACGCCCTCCATCCAGCCTTCCATCTGATAGTCGATGTCGGCTGTGGAGTTCATCCATGCGGCATAGCCCGGAACCGTCGCCGGGCTTGCCGTCTTCATCATCGCCCACAGGCAACGGCGCAGCACGCCGAAGTTGGGCACCTCGCCCATAGCCACGAAGTCATCCACGATGTCGCGGCCGTCGAACTCCTTTTCGTAGAGGTAGCACGTGATGGCGGATGCGTGGATGCTCACGCTCTCATTCTTGTTGATTTGCACGCTGCGCACGTCGTTTCTCCTTTAACCCTCGGTGATTTCTGCGCCCTGCTCGTTTCCGCCGGCATCCGGCGTCGCGGCTGCGGGCGGGGTGTGAACCTTCTTGAACCAGCTGTCGAAGACCGCTGCGCTCTTCTCGGTGAGTTCGCACATGGCCTTCACGTAGTGCTTGTCGCCGAATGCGAGCGGGTCGATGGACACGCTGACGGTCTCGGTGGTCGGCTCCACGCTGTCTTCGGTGGTAGACCACTCGTTCTCCGGCCTGTCCATGGTCACGTAGTAGTAGCAGAAGCGCGTGTTGGTGACGTCGCCTTCCACCTCGTAGAGCAGCGCGAAGGGCTTGTTCACCTCTTCGCCGTCTGTGACCTCGTACAGAACGCCGGTATCGGGGTCGAGTTCCCAGCCCTGAGCGGCTGCCATGACTTCCAGCGCAACCTTCGCCATTTCGAGGTCGGCGGTGTAGCCGTTGTTCGCGCGGCCTACGTAGTAGACCGTATCGTCGGCGAACCACTTCTTGGTGTCGCCCTCGGGGCTGGTCTTGATGGAGCGGCAGCCCGGAAGGGCTAGCGGGGTGTCGTACTGCTCGGTCTCTTCATCGAACCATGCGACATGCACGTTGCGCACGCCGTAGCGCACGCCCTTACTTTTCTTCTTCTTCGACATCTTCTGTCCTTCCTTTCGTGTCGGTGAACGTGTATGTGGTCTCATGCAGCCGTTCGCTGCTGATGGGGTTTCGAGCCTTCGAGAACGAGCCGTAGCCCGCGTTCTCTAGGCATTCCTCCACGGAAGCTTCGGCTTCCGCGTCGGGGTAGCGGTCGGTGTAAAGGCGAACCTCGCACTGGTCGAAGGCCGCATAGCGGGCGTCATCGGCGTACAGCACGTTCTCGTCGGGCATGGTGTAGGAGATGCGCGGAAGTCTCGTCTCATGCGAGCCTAGGAGGTTGACGGGGTACCCCGTCTTCTTCAGCGCGTCGCACACGCTCTTCTCGCTCATATCCCCATGTCCCTTTCCAGTTCCTTGGCTGCTTGCCGGAACGCCGGTTCGATGTGCGGGATTCCGCGCACGAACCCGCCGTCGCGCTTCTCGTGCCCCTTTTCGAGCAGATGCGTCAAGCCGGGCTTCTTCGCGTTGTAGATGACCGCCGTAGAGCCGGCTCCGATGCCCTCTTCGACCTTCGAGCGCCATCCCTTCGAATAGCCGCCCTTCTTCTTGGGAGACGTCTTCTTCAGGCGCTGGACGGTCTTTCGAGCCGTCTTCTTCACGGCTTCGCCGGCGTCTTTGCGCTCTTCTGCTGCATAGCTTTTGACTATGCGCGCCATGGATGACGCCAAGCTGTCGGGGCTGATGGTGCTAGGCATCGTCGGCCACCTTCTGGGCGCAGGTCAGCCGCACCATTTCGCCGCGCCCGGTAGGCTGGGCGTCGGTGATGGTGAGCGTCTCGGCGTGGTACTCGATGGTGTCTTCCCCTTCGTAGTCGCATGCGCGCATCTGAAGCACGCAGCGCGTCCTGAAGCCCTCGGCGTTTGCGACGTCGAAGGCTTCGGCTGAGACCGTGAAGGGGTTCACGAAGACGCGCCGGCGGCGCGCTTTCGCGACCTCTCGGCCGTTGTCGCCTTCGCAGTACGCGAACTTCACGAGGTGAGCGCAGTCGGAAAAGCCCGTCATAGCCCCTTCGCTCCTTCCGCTGTGTACTCTTGCGAGTTGAGCATGTCGCGCTCGCACGCAAGGTAGCTTTGCCAGTACTTATCGCTGTCTGGGTTGTCCAGACCGAAGCGCGCCTTGCAATACGTCATCACGGCTTCGACCACGAGCGGGTCGGTGTCGGATTTCGCCTTGCCCTCGATGACGCCTGAAAGCATCAGGTCGTGGCGCGCTGCGCGGCACAGCCCGTCCACCTCGTCATCGAAGGCGTCGGAGGTCAGGCGAAGGGCTGTCTTGGCTTTGCCAAGCAGCCCGTCGCGCATGCCCGTTCCCTCTGTCTGTGCGACCTCGGACATCGGCCTAGCCCTGCACGCTCGCAGCGACTGCGGCGGTGTGGGTGTACTTCACGAAGCCCTTCGGGTTGCGAAGGCCGGCATCCACGAGCGCATAGCCGGAGTAGGTGTGCTTGCGGGTCTTCACGTCCACGTCATCCATGATGTTGACCTGGTCGAAGTCGTTCACCTGAAGTTCTGCCGGATAGCCGAAGTAGATAACGCCGTCGGCCAAGGTATCGTCCTTCTTCGCGGCGGCACCGTAGATGCGGCCTTGGACGATGGGGTCTTCCATCGCAGAGGGGATGAACGCCTTCTTGTTGTCCTCGGTGGTGATGCCGGCGAGGACGTTCCAGATGGTCGCTTCGTTGGCGTAGACCGACCGCACGCCGCGACCCTTCAGAAGGCCGAAGCAGCGGCGCACCTCTGCATCGGTGAGCGTTCCGCTGATGATGTTCTCGTCGGCGATGCCCGCCTTCGCGCCCTTGGCCGTGCCCTCGTCAAGGCGCTGGTAGCAAAGCTTCTCGATGGCGACCTTCATGCGGTCTGCAATCTCGCGCACGAGCCATGTGCGGAACGCGCCAAGGGACTGAATCTCCATCTTGCGGGTGAGGTCAACGTGCTTCTTGATTTCCTCGCCCGTCAGCGTGATGGTGTTCCATGCGTTCTGCTCGTCATCGTTGGCCGCGCCCTCGTCGGTTGCGGCGGCGTCGCCGGCGGTGATGCCGGTGTGCTGCACGATTTCGCAGATGTGCGCGAAGTTGGTGTGGTATGCATCGGCGTACAGGGGCGCGTCCGCCTCCATCAACTCCACGATTTCGTCCATGATTTCGGTCGGCACGACGGCACCGCTGTTGGCGGTGGTCATCGTGTAGGCCGCGCGCTGCTCGGCCGTAGGCTCGCCGAACATGTAGCTTCGGCGGCCACCATCGGGGACGCTCGCCATCTCGCGCAGCCATGCGTCGCGGTACTCCGGGGAAGAAGCGTCGTAGCTGCGCGGCTCGGCGCTCTCGGCGGGGACGGGAAGGACGATGGCGCTTCCGGCGTCGATGGACGCGCGCACGGCGGCGCGGCGCTCTGCAAGGCCGTTGTTGGCGGCGTTGGCGCGCTCGTTCAACTCTGCGGTGATGTCCGCCGTGCCCTTCTCGAACTCGGTCAGGGCTTCATCGTCGGCATCGTCGGTGTTCTCGGCGATGCGCTTCAGCATGTTGCGCAACTCGTCGGCGGTGCGCTTCTGGATGGGCGCGCCGGCGAAGAAGGCGCGCAGTTCGTCGCGAAAACTCATAGTGTGGTCTCCTTTGCAATCTGAGCCTTCAGTTTTATTTGCCTTCGGCGTCGCAACTCCTGCGCCTTGCGTTCCCCCATCACTCCGTCAGCAAAGGAACGTGCCGATATAGCCGTAGCGTCGTTGGCGGGGATGGACACCGCCGAAACGTCGAAGACCTTCTTCACCTTCGTGATGGTTCGAAGGTCGTTGTCGTTGTCCCATATCTCTTCCGCCACCGTGAACGCCCAACTCATGCGGTCAACGAGACCGGCGGCGATGGCTTCGTAGAGACGCCGGGCGTCTTCTGTGCGCCCGAGGTCTGCCGCGACGAAGATGCCGTGGCTGTCGGAAGCGATGTGCAGGTTCCCGGCGCGGTTGCGCGCGAACACCATGCCTTCATGGTCGTACTGGAAAATCACGTCGGACAGGTCTGCGCCGTCCAGCACGTCGGGCGCAATCTGCTCGCGGATTCCGTAGCAGAGTTCGTAGGGCTGGTTGAACGTGGTCGCGTAGCCCTCCACGTAGTAGTCTGTGTCGAAGAACTTCCGGCGCTCGCCCTGTGGTGAGGTCGCGAGCGGCGAGGTGAAAGCCCTGTAGACCCTGTTTTCCTTAACTGGCATCTTCGCCCTTCTCCTTCTCGTCGCTTTGCTTGTTCGCTTCTGCGGCGGCCTGCGCCGCTTCCTTGGTCTGCGCGGCAAGGTTCTCGGACAGGATGTACTCGCCACGGATGGCGAACTGCTGACCGGCACCGCCCGGAACGGGCGGCAGCCCGAACTTCGCGCGGAACTCGTCGGCGCACATAGCGCCACGGTCTGCCATGGCTTGGCACAGCGCGGCCTTCGTCTGGTTGCTCATGTAGTCGATGGATGAACTGAAGAAGGCGATTGCGTTTCCCTGCGCCCGCTCTCGCTCGGTGTAGGTCATGTTCGTGAGAACGAGCGAAAGCTGCTGCTGGAAAGGCTCTATCTTCGATTCGTAGAAGGCGTTCCACACGTCTTCGTTGAACTTGTTCTGCAAAATCTCTTCGTTGACGCCGAAGTAGCTGTACACGTTGCGCTCGATAATCTCCATCTGCGCAGCGTCCACGGTGTACTGCTTGCGGTCGATAGGCTCTACGCGGCTCCACGTCTGGTCGTATGCCATGACGCCGGTCTTGTTGGAGCCGGCGAGGTTGTCCTTGGCGAACTGGTCGCGTTTCTTCGCGATGTCTTCGGGTCGGTTCTGCCCGGTAATCTGCACCAGCCATTCGATGCGCGCGCTGTTCTCTATCGCGTTGTTGATGGCCTGGTTCTGCGCGTCGATAAGCTTCATCGTCGGGGCAATCGGTTCGTTGCCGTCGCCGAACAGGTCGCTTTCCATCTGGAACTTGGTCAGGACGCCCACATTCTCGGACGGCTCTAGCGCTGTCTGGCCGCTCGCGAATCGGAGTTCGTACCACAACTCGCCAGCGACGGAGTAGGGGCGAACCGATGTCGGAAGCGCGGGGAAGTACCCCGTTATGCGCCCGTACTGGTCGCGCAGCGGGAAGATGAAGCACGTGGTCTTCGCTTCGAGGATGGCGCAGCAGCGGTACAGGAACTTCGTCCTGTCCTGCCACGGGTTGGGCTGGTATTCCAGCGCCCGGGCGATGGAGCGGTTCGCCGAGCCGGTCACGATGGGCTGAAGCTTGCTGCACTGCGTGGCGACCGCGTTCACCGCCGCGCGGGTCAGCGCCATTTCGAAGACGCCGCCCTTGTAGTCGGTGTAGGCCGGGGCGTAGCTTGTCAGCGTGGTGAAGTAGCCGTCAACGTCTCGCTGCGGCTTCTTCTTCGGTTTGAATATCGCGTCAAAAATTCCCATGCTCCAAAGCATAGGAACCGTGTCAGGGGTTTTCGGTCGGCGTTGCCCTAGATGATGTTCTGGTACTCAGCGAAGCGGTTCTGAAGCACGATGTAGGCGCAGAGTTCGGCCACCATTCCGTCTATTCGGTTGCGCTTGTCGTTGTTCTTCTTGTCCAGCTGGATGTTGTTGTTCACGTCCGTTCGCACGGCGGCGTTAAGGCGGCACCACTGGTCGATGGGGTGGTCGTTGTTCACTATGCGGTTCGCCTTCAGGTCTGCTTTGAACGATTTCATGGGGTCGGACATCGTTCGCGCCCCCTGCCGAACCACTATGAGGTTGTCCTTGCCCACGAACATTTCAAGGTCGTGCTTCGTCGCATCGTCTATATGCCACGGGTCGTAGCCGATGGCGTAGGTGTACAGGTCTTCTTCGTCGCGCAGCTCTATGAGCCATTCGAGCAGCACGCCCTTCGGCACCTTGTTCCCCGGCACCGCGCGCATAAGGCCGCGCTTGACCCACTGCGTGTAGGGCACGCCGTCGCGCTCGGCGCGGCTTCCGCCCTCGGCCGCTTCGTCTATGACGGTCTGCGGCAGCCAGTACATGCTTCGCTTGTAAATCCTGTCATCGCCGGGTCTCATGCAGAAGACGCACGCGGCGGTGAGGTCGATGCTGTCTGCCGCGTCGAATCCGGCTATTCCGTAGCGGAAGCCCATGTCGGCGAACTCGTATCGCTCGGGGTTCGCGATGTGCTGCCACGACAGCCATGCCGAAGAAGCGTTCTCCTTCATGTTGAAGTCCTTCACCATGACGGTGGGGCGGTACTCGGGGTCGTTCTTCGCCTTTTCCACGTTCTGAAGAAGGAAGCGCTCCTTCTTGATGGTGCCAAGCCCGGGGTTCGGCTTAATCCAGCATGCCGGGTCTTCCCACTCTTCGGGGCTGTCCAATTCGTAGAGCCATGCGAAGAAGCTGTCATCGGTGATAAGGCCGTCGAGCCATTTGCTCGCGTAATCGTACTGCGCGTCGAAGATTGACTGCCGCACGAATCCGTTTGTCGTGATGCACCATATGAGCGGCTGGGTGCGCGCCGATATGCCCTGCTTCAGCAGGTCGTAGATGTCGCGTGTCTTGTGTGCGGCTAGTTCGTCTATGAGCGCGAAGTGGACGTTGAAGCCGTCCATGGAGTTCGGTCTGCCGGAAAGCCGCTCGATGCGCCCCAAGTTGAAGGGGAGTTCTATCTTGCCCACGTCTTTAGATTTGGGCTTGTTGGTCTTCTTCCACAGCAGCGGGTTAAGCTTCAGCATGTTGTAGCACGGCTCGTAGCTTTCCATCGCTTGGTCTTTGGAGGTCGCCGCGTTGTAGATGTGAGGGGCGTACTCGCCGTCGTTGAAGGCGGCGTCCACCTCTAGCGCAGCCCCGACGGTGGTCTTGCCGTTCTTTCGCGCCATCATCCACAGTTCTTCGAAGTACTTGCGGATGCCCTCGTCATCGACCATGCCGTAGGCATGCGCGATGATGGATTTCTGGAACGGCTCGAAGCTGATGGGTCTCGGGGCGCTGCCGACGGCGGTCATGCAGAACCGCTCCATGAAGTCGATGTGCTTTGCCGCCATCGCTTCGTCGTAGTGCCACTTCGCGGGGTTGCGTATCTCGTCTAGCGCGCGCATCGTGGCGCGCGCAACCTTGTCGCACACAACGATGTCGCCCGCTTCCACCTGTTCGAAGTAGCGCAGGAAGTCGCGCTGGTACTTCATGGCTACAGCCCTATGAACTTCTCTAGTTCGTCTCGAACATCCTCTGCTTCTCCGGGTATCAGCTTGACAAGCTTCATGCACAGGTCGGCATGGCGGGGGACCCGCTTGTTGTACGTCGCAAGATACGGATTCTCGCGAAGCCCCTTCTGGCCGCCGCCGTTGTCGTAGGTGATTATCGTCGGCTGCTTGTCCAGCGCTTCGCGCAGTTCGGTGACGCGCACCGAAAGGAAGATGTAGTTGTCGGCCATTTCCGACGCGATGAAGCGCTGGTCATCGGGAAGCGCTGCCAAGATGTCCTTCATCTTGCGCTTCAGCGCGTTCATGCGACGGGTTCGCACGGCCTTCGCGGCTGCTTCCTTGCGCCGCTGCGCCGCGCGCTCTTCTGCTGTCTGCTCGCGGGTCATCTTGCACCGCCCACGACGTCGTTTCGGGGCGGCTCGGCTTCGCTTGTGCGCGAAGCCGCCGCGAAACGGGTGCAAAAGTTTCTAAGAATAGCGTTCTCTGCGCAATCCACGCAAGACCACCCCCTTTTCCAGATTCGTGAATCTATCTTTTTTCTTCTTCCCAGCAACGGTGCCCAAAACCAGCCCCCTAATCCTGAGATAGGGGGGCTATGTTCCCGTCGGCGTCGAACACGAAACCGGCTCTGATGTTGGGTTTCGTGTTGTGTTCGACGTTGTGGCACTCCATGCAGAGCAGTTCAAGGTTCGTAAAGTTCAGTGTAATGGCCGTGTCAGTAATGTTGTCGGGTGTGAGGTGCGTCTTGTGGTGAACGATGTCGCCCTTCACAATCAGGCCGCGAGCGCGGCAGCGTTCGCAAAGCCCGTGTTGCGTCGCAGCGTAGGCTTTGCGGGTTTGCCGCCATGCTTTCGAGTTGTAGAACCATTCCGCCCACGGCTGAGCCATTATGCGTACCTTCTCGCGAATGGCGCTACGAGCGCGCATGCGCTCACCTCTTCGGCGCTCATGTCCATGCGCAGGGCGGCGCTGCCGCCGCATGGCTTGAAGTCGCAGGACTTGCCGGTCTTCAGCGTGTCCATGGCTTGGCTTGCAAGCTTGACGAAGTACGGGTTCACGGCGATGCCTTCCGCTTCGCGTTCCTGCCCGGCCGAGACGCCTTCCCAGTTGAACTTCTCCACGGCCTTGTTGCGCGCAAGGCCGTCGGCTTCAAGCGCGAAGCTGGTCTGCGCGGTCGCGCCGTCTGCTTCTACGGACACGGTGACGCTTCCCTTGACTGTCTCGAAGCTGATGCTCTGCGCGCTCTTCAGGCTCTTGCTGATTCCGCGCATCATAGCCCTGACCGATTCCTTGCCGAGCGTAAGGCTCTTGCCATCAGGCCATCGGGCGAACGTCGCGGGCACGGTCACGGCGATGGAGGTGTAGCCGTTCATGCCGCACACCTTGGCGCTTGCGCCCTCGCGCCGTACTTGGAAGATGGAGTAGGGATAGCCGCCGTTCGCTAGGTTGGCTGCTGCTTTCACCGCAAGCGGATTCGTTATGGTTGCTCTCATGGTCTTACCTTTCGGCTCTAGTCCTTCACGACGCCGACCGACCAGTTGGGGAAGTACACGGTCTCGGCGTATTTCTCGTTGAACGATTCGCAGAACGCCTTGATGTCGCAGCGTGCGGCGTCTGACAACTCGAAGTCTTCGTAGGCGTATTCGCTCTCTTCCATGAGCGCTTCCACCTGCTCGGGCGCGGATGTTTGGCGTTCGAAAATGACTGGCGGTTCTTAGACGCTGTTCTCGGTACGTCCCGGCTTGTCAGGTGATAGCCCTTGCACCAATGGCACCGATACCGGTTCAAGCCTGTTCTCACGCCCGCGTTCATGGCCTGCATGAGGTTCGAGTAGCGCACCTTGTCTGTGCAGCCCTTGCGCTTCATGGCTGCGCGGCGCTTGCTCTTCGCGCTCATTCCCATGTCGCTTCCGGCCGGGCGTCGGGCTGGACGCTCTCTTCTAGGCTTCCGCTTTCGTCGGCGAGCCGGACGCGGCCGTGCGACAGGGCGGTCAGGTAGGTTTCGAAGGGCGACATGGAAGCCATGCGGTGGATAGCCGGTTCGAGTTCGTAGTTCAGGCTCCATCCGTCATCCCATGAGAACTTCGAAAGCCTGATGGCGTAGTGCAGGTCTTCCGAATCCTCGATGTGCAGGTAGAGCATGGCGGTCTTGTAACTCGAATCGAAGTGCCACGGCCGGTCATCGGGAACTATGTCTGCAAGCGCCGTGACGTACTCGTAGGTCGGTTCATCGTCGGTGTCCACTTCCAACTCTGAGGTGTCCACATCCTCTTCGACATGGCGGCAGTACCTCTTGAACAACTCTTCCAGCGTGATGACGGGGTTTTCGGGTTCCCGCATGATTGTTCGGAAGTTCTCTAGCAGCTTCCTGTGCCCGTCGATGGCTGATGTTTCCACGAGTTCGGCAAGGATTTCGTCAAGCTTCAGCAGGTGGTGGCTCATGTCGTACTTCTCGATGTAGGGAACCATCGTGTCGGTGATTCTCTTTTCTATGGCATCCTTCAGGCTGCCCCACTTGAAGGCGCTTTCTATCCCTCTTTCGAAGCCCTTCAGAAGTTCGCGGCGGATGATTTGCTCGATTTCGCCGCTCGTCAGCAGTTCTTGCGTCATGGCGATGATTTCAACTTCGAAGGCGGTATCTCCGAAGGTCTCTTGCTGTGCCATTTCGGCCTTCCTTTCCTATCGAATTAAAGAATTACGTGTTCTTTGCTACGCGCCCAAGGCGAGCATGGAAGCCCGCGCAGTTCGGACGCGGTTTTCGAGGGCTTGCGCCGCTGCTTGCTCACGGGTCGGATTGACAGTGTTTTGACACAGTGCCGCGCAGCCTGAAACAGCGCCTTGCTCTTCCTTCAGCAGCGGCTGGAATACGGGCTGCGCCGCGTCTGCCGCAGCGGGCGTTCCCATGGGCGCTTCGTCGCATATCAGCGCGCCGCACGTGCCGCAGAAGTTGCGGGATTCGTCCATGTAGTCCTTGCAATGGCTGCACAGGGTGTCGCCCTCGAAGTGGACAGGCCGGCAAGTCCTGCGCACGACGTAGGCCATGCCGTCGCATTCGATGATGTCTGGCTCGCCCTGCGGCTCGGTGATTCTGAGAATCTTTCTTTCGGTCATTTCGGTGTTCCTTTGCGCTCGGGGTTTGGTGCATTGCTTCGATTCAGCCGGAAACGCGGTTCTCGCGCCCGCTGTGGTGCTACTTGGGGTCTTCGCGGTCATCGGTGCCGGGTTGCTCGATTTCGGCGCTTCTACGTGCCCTGCGCGTCTCGGCATGATGTTTCGCGTCATGCCGGCAATGGCACGGCCCGCACATAGCCATGAGGTTTTCGGGTCGGCAGTCTTCGGGGGTATGGTTCAGATGCGCGACCGTGAGAGTTCGCTTGTGCGTGTCGAAAGGCTCACCCGGACGTCTGCATTGCTTCCCGCAGCGCTGGCACTTCCAATCAGCCCTATCTTTCACGTCCCTAGCGATGGCATCCCAGTTCTTCGGATAGCGCTCGCGCTCCATCGGCATGTTGCTCACCTGCCTTCTTCGGGAAGAGCCTTGCGAAGCTGCGAATCATTCAGGCCGTGCATAAGGGCAACGATGCGAGCCAAGTACTCCGGGTCTACCTCTTCAGAATCATCAGAATTGCTGTCGCCATCTTTTGGAAAGAGGTTGTGCTTGTGGAGAAAGGCGACGAACAGCATTTCCTCTTCTTCCCTGTACAGGTGCCTGAAGTAGTCGTACTGGTACTCGATTTCCGCTGCCTGAAGGTCGGTCGTGCGAATGCACAGATGGCGGGTTCCTCGGCTGATGTAGCCCATAATGTCTGCACCGAGTAGCGCGGCAGCGATTTGCAGCAGAAGCTTCCTGTCGCGTTTCGTCGCATAGCTGAAGAAGTGGTCACGCTCGGTTTCCTCTTCATCGAAGCCGGCATCGTCAAGGCCGTACTTCTCGATGATGCGCCGCGCGGCGCGCTCTGCCGCCTTGCACTCTCCGTCGGTTGCAGCCCGCTTCTGAAGGGCGCGAATCTTCGCAAGCAGTGCTTCGCGGTTCATCGCTTCACCGCCTTTCGCTTGTCGTTGCGGATTTTGCGCCTGATGCGGGCGATGTCCGCCAATTCGCTCTTGTCCCTGAAGACGGGGTTCGCAATCGAACGGCACTTCCAGCAGTCTTCAGATGCGGGAACGTACCAATCGAGCGGGCGCAGCTTGCCGCACCTTGGGCATCGCCGCTCTTCGACGCGGCCTTCGTGCTGGATGGGCATGTCTACACCCCGCAATCGAAGGCGGCGCACTCGAACGGGATGCCCGAAGAGACCTTGAAGAACTTGCAGTGCGTGGGGTTGTAGACCTTGCCGCCGATGAAAGCGCCGTCGGCTTCGTGGGTGCAGCCGTTTTGGCAGCACTCTTCGAGGATGGCCGTCTCTGCCGCCTGAAGAAGGTCTTGTCCGTTCGAGTTGAAGCAGCCTTCATTGAGCAGCGGTGCTTGCGTGTACGTCATGGGTAGCCTTTCTGCGATGGCGCGCCGTCTGGTCTCGGGCGCGCGGTGTATCAACAGGAAGGCGCTTAGGGAAGGACTCTCTTATGGATAATAGGTAATAGATAATAGGTAATTAATTATGGGTGAACTATTACGGTTCTCCGTCATGGTGTCCGTAGCGCCTTCCGTCACGGTGTCCGTCACGGTGTCCGTTCTCACGGCGGCGGAAGCGCTCTAGCTGGGCTTTTGTCTTGCGACGCATCCGAAAACGCGAGCGCTTTTCTTCCGAAACTTCCGCGCGTTTTTTCGCCAGTCAGGGCGTTTGCGATTGAAAATTTCGAAAATAAGTCATCGCAAAAGGTCTGAAAACACCCTTTCCGGATTTCTAAAACGCGATTTAGAATTTTCAAAAGGGTGTAACTGCGAAAATTTTTCATGCTCCGATTCACTTCCTCTCTCAGTTTTCCACAGGGTTTTCAACAGCTAGTTGCCGTCCTCGCCTTGGTCTTCAAGGCGCTTCTCGCGCGCCGCTTCTGATGCCGCTATGGCGTACTCGCGGCGCTTTGCTCTCGCTTCCCCGTCCTTGATGGAGCGGGCGCTGCCGACGCGGCGGAAGGTGTACAGACCTTCCTCGTCTATCAGGCCGCAGTCCGCGCACTTCTCTAGGAACTGCTCGGTCGCCTTGGCCTTCTTGCGAAGCACCTTCTGCACGCGCAGCTGCGTCGCTTCGTCATCAAGGCAGAAGCTGCCGCCGAACTCGCCCATCAGGCACATGAGCGCCACCCAATCGACCAGCGCGGCCTTTCCGTAGCGCTCTTCGAAGAGCATCACCTTCGGGTCTTCCCGCCAGTCCATGTCTAGCTTGATGTAGGGCTTTGCCATGTCTTCGTCACCACCTCTCCGGGCTTCTTGCGGCTTCTCGCGTAGTACCTGTATGCCCTGTTCGCCGTCCTGCGGCTCTGTATCTCTTCCTTGATGCGCTCGAACGTGGAGGGCGTGCAATCGAACTCCACGATGAACCGATAGACCGGCTCCGGCGGCTCTTCGGGATGCCGCTCGCGGTACGCCCGCATCGCTTCCTCTCCCTTGGCCTTCCAGTGGGCGGCGCGCTCTTCCGGCGTCATCTTCTGAAGCCTTGCGGCTTGGATTTTTGCTTGCATCTGGTCTTGGGCGCTCATATCTCACCGCCCATCTTCGCCGCAGCCCTCGCGAAGACGTCGGCGGCCATGCGGTCGCGGCCGGGCATGAGGTGGGCGTATATCTCTAGCGTCGTGGATTCCTTGGCATGCCCCAGCCTGTCGGCGATGTCCTTAAGGTTCATGCCTTCTAGAAGGAGCCATGTCGCGTGCGTGTGCCTGAGCGTATGGAAGCTTGTGTTCTTCGGAAGACCCACGCGGTCGCGCATGTCCTTGAATGCTTCCGAGACCTTCGAGGGGCGCAGCATGCCGCCCTTGTAGTCGGTGCATATCATCCGCTTCCAAGATTCGGCCTTGGCGGGCGCGAGGTAGCTTCTCTGCCATTCGTAGAAGCCGCCTATGTTCTCGCACACGCTCTCGTGCAGGGTTATGTTGCGGGTCTTCTTGCCCTTGGGCTTCGGCTTGCGGTAGACGCCCTTTTCCTTCTCTTCCACGGCCGTGTAGCCTATGTGCATCATCATCCGCGCAAGCTGGGCGTCCTCTTTGCTGTTGGCGCACAATTCGCCGCAGCGCTCGCCGGTGTTCAGCGCCAAGTAGGCCGCGAACATGGCGTTCTTGCGGAAGATGGCCTCGGGGCTGTCCGCCGGCTCTCTGAGCGCTTCTGACAGCGCCCGCGACAGCATCTGGAATTCCTGCTCGTTGTAGGCGACCGCTTCGTAAAGGGGCGCTTCCGGCGGCGTCGCCGACACGATGGGGTTGTACTCGCTGATGCCCTGCGTGACGAACCACTTGTAGGCACCGGCGAGCATCCAGTGCAGGTTTATGACCTTGCTCGGCGATATTCCCTCGCCCTTGCGCCCGCCCTGCATCAGAAGCACGTTGTAGAGCGCATCGACCTGATATGGCTTCAACTCCCCGGCTCTGATGTTGGGGATGTGCGGGTCGATGTAGCAGCGCACGTTCGAACGGTAGGTCTTTATGGTGTTGGGCGATTTCTTGTTCGCTTCGAGGATGTCTATGTAGCGGTACAGGACGTCGCTCAACCTGTCGGTAACGTGGTACTTCGCCGCCGGCGTGAAGCCCGACAGCCATTCCTGCGCAAGCGGCTGAACCTCTTCGTCGGTCAGACCCTTGGGGAACTGCTTGTAAGGCCGGATAGCCTTCTTCGTCACCGCGTTGGTGCCGAGGTAGGGGCGAACGTAGGGCGTGCCGTCCTTGTGGCGGTATACGGGTATCTTGCTCATTGCGCGCGCTTCATGCGCTCGATGTCGGCGCGCAGCGCCGCGTTCTCGAAGCGCAGCCGCTGGTTGTCGCCGCGAAGGCGAGTGTTGTCCTTGATGATGTCCACCACTTCGGGCAAGTGCCCGCGATAGCTTGGCTCGGGCGTCTCGGGCTGCGCGGCGTCGCGCTCGGGAACCCGGATGCGGTTCAGCGTCCTACCGGCGCGCATACAGACCACATCCGACTATTCCCGCCACTATGTATGCCGTGCCGAGCGTCGCTGCTACGGCGATGTATGCGCGGCTAAGATGCCTTGCACTGTGTGATAACATGGATTTTGCCTGTAAGGGGCGTTTGAGCGCTTTGGTTTCCAGCCCGGCGCTCATTCTTTTTCTTGGCACGTTCCTGTTCCTTCCATTGCAGATAGAGTTCTTCGAGTGATTCGTGGAAATAGACTTGGTATGGCTTCATGTCCTTCCGCCTTCCAAGTCGCGCTTCAGCCGCGAGTTCTCCTGATAGGTGGCGTCCAGCTGGCGCTCTAGGTCGGCAATCTCGGCCGCTTGCGGGTCGATGCCGAGGTTCTTCATCTTCAGTTCGCGGGTGCGCTCTTGGTTGCGCTCGATGACGTAGCGCTTGGAACACTTCTCGCACCAGCCGGTAGACGGCCTGAGCGGCTTCAGCGTTTCCTTGTTGCACATGGGGCAGTGCCACCGGCGAACGAGCGATATTCCGTAGCGCGATGCCGTGTGCTTGATGGCATGCTCGCTTCGACCCGGCAGCAGCTTCTTCAGGTTGCCGATGCCCTCGTGGGCGTGCTGCTCCAACGTGCGCACTTCCTGCACAGTCCACGGCTTGCGCTTTTTCTTGCGGGCGCACATCAGAGGTCATCCCGCGAGTTCCAGCCGCAGCCGAATCCGATAGCGGCGACGGAGAACGTGTAGAGAACCATGCGCAGCTGCTCTTCGCTCGTGTACTCCATGGTCTCGGGAACGAGAAGCATCAGGAAGGCGAAGACCCATCCTATGGCTATCGCGAGAAGCCCCGCGCGGCTCTGCCAGCCGCGTTTCTTGCGGCGTGTTTGCCCAGTTCGCGCCCGAAGTGCCTTCGTAGTGCCATAATTTTTCGAATTTTTTTCGGAAACCGTGCGGACGTGGTTGCCGCCCTTCAGCTTCACTTCGAACTCGATTTCGCACTGCTTGCCGCGACGCATGGTTAGACAGCTTTCGCTAATGGGGTGCGCTCTTCGGTTCTGCCCAGAAGATAATCGACCGAGCATTCGAAAATATCTGCAAGACGCTTCAGGTCTTTTGCTGATGCGCAACAAGGGTCAGCTTCCCACCTTGCAATGGTCGAGCGGTCGCGTTTGACCATTACCCCTAGGCTTGTTTGGGAAAGCCCAAGGCGTTTTCGCTCACTTGCAATCGTATTAGTCATATCCTCTCCTAGTAACACGTTTTGTATCACTCTGGAACCCGATACTAACACGATATGTGATAGTTCGCAAGACAAAATATTTTACTATTACTACAGAATGTGTTACCTTATGCACTGAAAGGGGTAGCCATGAAAACGAACTTGAAACGCATCAGGGAATCCCAAGGCAAGCTGCAAGAGGATGTTGCTAAGGATTTAGGCATTTCTCTCAGCGCGTATCGCAGCTGGGAACAGGGAACACGTGACCTTAACGGTGCGAAACTTTGTAAGCTTGCTGACTATTTCGATGTTTCTGTCGATACGATTATCGGAACTGGATTTGGCGTTGACGTACAGGAGCCTTCTCTAACCGAAGCAGAAGAAGCTTTGCTTGCAGCGTTCAGGTCATTGAACGAGCAAGGGAAGGGGCGGCTACTGGAATATGCTGATGACCTTATGCAGTCGCGCAAGTACGAAAAAAAGAAGATGCCGGATTATCCAATTCAGCAAGCTGCAATCGCTTAGGCAGGGCACTTGATAAAAGAAGCCCCCTGTTTCATTGCTTGGCGGCAAAACAGAGGGCGCGCCCATCGCAGAAAGGCTAATTCATTGAAAGGCAAGTTCATTCTATCATGGCTGTGAAGTTAATCAGATGCGCTTTCTATGCGCGCTTCAGTTGTGACAAACAACGTGACGCATCCATCGAAGACCAGCTGTACGCATGCAATATCTATGCCGAGAAGCACGGCTACAAGGTCGTGGCTCAGTACTGCGACTATGCCATGACGGGGCGAAGCGATGACCGGCCGCAGTTCTTGCAGATGATAGAGGATGCGAAGCAGGGCGCATTCGATGTCATCGTGGTATGGAAGATGAACCGCTTCGCGCGCAATATCGAAGAGCAGTACTACTACGAACACGTGCTGCGCATCACCAGCGGCGTGACCTTCGAATCTACGAAGGAAAACATTGTCGGAAACAGCATCGAAGCCACGAGCAACAAAGCGCTGAACGCGCTCGTGGCGCAGATTCAGTCTCAGAACACTTCGGAAGACACGATGCGCGGCATGACCGGCAAGGCCGACAAGTGCCAATACTTGGGCTACCACCGATTCGGCTACAGCCACGAGGGCGACGTTATAACGCTTGACCCCGTGGAAGCCCCTATGGCAAAGCGCATCCACACCGACTACCTCGCCGGCGTCCCCATCCTCGATATATGCGCATGGCTCAAAAGCATGGGCGTGAAGACGATGAAGGGCAATGACCCCGGCTACACCTTCGTGACCGGCATCCTGAAGAACCTAGCCTATGCGGGCGTCTATATATGGGGAACAAAGAAGGATGATGAAGGCGAGGTCATTCTTGACGAGCAGGGTCAGCCGGTGCCGCTTGTCTACAAGGAAGGCGGCATGCCCGCCATTGTGGACATGGAAACGAAGCTTGCGTGCATCAAGCGATTAGGGCTGAAGAAGCATTCGCGCACAAAGGCGAACTTCATGCTCTCAGGGAAGCTTTACTGCTCTTCGTGCGGGAACCCGCTTCATGGCGAGACGGCCACGGGGAAGTCTGGAACCGAGTACTTCCGCTACGCATGCCAAAAGAAGCGTAAAACCTGCTTCGGAACGCTGCCGAAAAGCGAAGCGGAAGCCGACGTGGTGCGCAACGTGCGCGCGCTGCTGCGAGACGTGAAGCTTCTTGAATGGCTCATAGATTGCCACATCGAACACAAGAGGGCGCACAAGTCCGAAGTGTCCATCAAGGCCACGAAAAAGGAACTGCGCGAGTTGGGAAGGCAGCGGAAGAACCTTCTTGACGCGGTTGCCGACGGTCTGGAATACCGGCATGTGAAAGACCGCATGGCGGCGCTCGATGCGCAAGAAGAAGGCTTGAAGAACCGCATCGAAAAGTTGGAGCGCGACAGCGGCGAGGTAGACCGCGAAGACATGCTGCGCTTCTTCAGCGCGCTTTCCGAAGGAGAAATGGAAGACGAAGACATCTTGCGTGTCTTCGTGAATAAGATATGGCTCTACGAAGGGTCAGCTGTAGCGGTAATGAACTTCGATAGCCGCGAATCGTCGCAATATGAAATAGAATACGCTCTAAACCAACACGAACACCCCGTTCAGAGGTGTTCGTGTAATGTAGATATGGTGCCCCCGAGAGGACTCGAACCTCCGACGCACGGTTTAGGAAACCGACGCTCTATCCGCTGAGCTACGGGGGCGGATATCTGGATTTCGCCGCTAGATATGCTTGAGCACTTCCATGACAAAATCGCTGTTCAAGGCTAACATGTCGTTGTCGATGTTTTCAATGACATCGTCCTCTTCGGCGAAGAATGCCGGTTTTCTGCCATCCATGCCCGCCAAATGCAGGGCCTGCTGGCCGTGCTTCAAGGCGTAGGCCGATGCGCTGTTGCGCCATTCCATCGTAGCCTCGGGCACTTTCAGCCCGGTGGCCTGACCGGCCTTGCGAACCAAGCGCTTCATGCGGCTCGAGGCCTTCTTGGGAACATAGGTGCCCTCTTTGTCGATCAGCGTCAGCTCGCCGGCACCCAACGCCTCCAGCTCCACGATAAGCGCGCCCTTGAGCTCAGCCTCATGAGCAGCCATAAACGCTTTCATGCCGCCATTGCCGGCAAGTTCGGATCCGAGCGCCACGAACCACACTTCCATATCGATGCGGTCGCTGTGGAACTGCTCGATCTGCTCGATTTCCGGCGTCGGCTCAAAGACGAAATCGGCGGGCAGGCCTTCACCGAACACACTGGACGGATCGGCGGCACTTGTCTGGTTTTCTTCGCCTTCGGACTCATCGTCAAATTGATCACGGGAGAACGCCCCACCCTCGAAATGGCGGCCGCGGCGATGCGAAGAGCGAGGTGCATCGAAGTCGTCCTCGGCAAAATCGTCGTCAAATTCGGGAGAAAACGCCGTCGTTGCGTCGGCGTCCAAATATTCCTCGTCGTAAGCCTGGATATCGCCTTCTTCGCGGAAACTCTCCCAGCCGCCGCGCGCTGCTCCAACTTCGCGGGCATCGAAGCTCTCCTCGACATCGAGCCATTCCTGCGGACTGGATGCTTCCTCACGCTTCTTGCGGCGGAATTTGCCGAAGATACCGCCGAAGCGGCTCTTGGGCATCTCCACATAACCAGGACCAGCCATGGCTCCCGTCTCGGTGATCTGCTCCACATAAGCAGAGTCATCAACATCTTCGACATACATATCGTTCTCGGAGGCATTCTCCAAAAGCTCATCGCCGATAGGCGCGGCCGCTCCCGTCGCCCCCATAGAAGAAAACGTGCCCGCAAGACTGATGCTGCCGGAAAGCGCTGGATCAGTCGTCGTTGTCGTCCTTCCCAAAGACGGCAGCGCGTCGAGCAGCGCCGCTTCCCGCGTGCCTGAAACGGCCGGCGACGGCTCGGGCGTCGTCACCGAGGGGATGACGGCGCTCAAGTCATGCACGCGACCATCATGCTCGGGGCGATCTTCTGAAAGAGGAGCGGCTTGCTGGCAATCATCCATGGAGATGCGCGGAAGCTCTTGGGAGATGCCGATATTGGGCAGCGTAATAGCACGGCGCCGGCGGGGAGCAGCGGCCGGAGCTGGAGCCGGATTCTCGGCCACTTCTCCCACCGAGGGCACCACCACGCGCTGCCCGCCCGCAGGCGCAGCAGGAGCATCAGGCGTCGAAAGATCAATGGGAGGAACCGCCACAGTGGCGCCCGTCAACGGACGCTGGCCATCTCGCACCGTCACATCGGGGTCATCGGTCGGCTGGGGCACAACAGGTACAGCCGGTACAGCAGGCACGACAGGCTTCGAGGCAGACGTCCCGGCTTCCGAAGAGGCCGGCTCGGATGCGATGGCGGGAATGTCGGCCAACATCGCGGAGACCGTGTTGTTCGAAGGAGACGGCAATTGATCGGCCTCAACTGCCGGCACTTCAATGGCTGGCAATACCGGGGCCGCCGAGGGCGATGTCTCTTCATTAACGGCCGATGTAGAAGGCGAAGCAGAAATCTCATCGGAGCTCTCGTCCGCAACCACGCTGTCCATAATCTCGGTGGGTGTTGCGCCAGCTGCTGCCGAAGCTGCCTGCACCGAAGCGCGCATAACACGCATACGCTCGGAAAGCTCGTCGAGGTTGCGGCGCTCGTGCTCTTCGCGCGCGTTAATTTCTTCCTCGGCCCGCTCCAAAGCCGTGGCGTAGCGCGACCGCTGCACGGGCTTTTCCTTAGCAGGCTTCTTGGCTTGCTCCTGGCCCTTTTTGAACCATTCAGGCACTTGATGCTCAGCAGGCGCCACGTAGGCAGGAGCAGCAACAGGGACGACGGCCGCGGCAGAGGATGGAGCTAAGCCCTCTTCCGGAGAAACCTCCACGGCGCCGTTTTCCTCTCCCTTCGCCGGAGATTCATCCTCTGTTGCCACCTCAGCAGGCGTTGCAGACACCGGTTTCCCTGACAACGCCGCTACGGCAGCTTTGGCGGCCGCCAGGCGCTCGGCAGCCGACTCCATGGAGGTTCCCAAATCCTCGGAAGTATTCCCCGTATGGTAGACAATCTCCGCCCCCTCGGGAACAAGTCCCGCCGACACGGCGGCCGCCTCGCCATGAACCGTTGGCTCGGGGGCATCGGGGAGATCCCGAGCGGCAGCGACGCGAGAGGCGACTTCCAAAAGCACCGCCACTCCTGCGGCGTTGCAGTTTGCGCCCTCGTTGTAGTTCGCGAACTTCTCAAGCAGAAACGACGCAACCGGCAAAACCGCTACCACCATGGCAACAGCCAGAAGGACGTTGAACACCACGAGCACGCTACCGTCGGGTGCGAGCACCATGCGAATCGCCAAAAGCAGCGGCATGACCACCAGCATCGCCAGCTCAACCCAATAAAGGATGGGGAGCACCGCCGGCATCGCACCGTTCAAATCGCGTCGCACCTTACCGCTGTCGTAGTTCGCCACCACGATCACCTTGCGTCTCCGGCTCGCTCGCGTCGGCGATTTCGCAGGCAGGTAGCGCGCGACGACGTTCTGGCTCACCCCGCGGTTCAAAAGCCGCGAAAGCACCGGCTTATCGAACACCTCGGCGGCTGCCAACGCAGCGCAGATGAGGGACACCACGATGGCAGGAACAGCCAGCGCCCCCACAATCGTCGCCATCAGCGTCACCAACACAGCTACACCACTGCACAGCGTTCGAGGAAGCGAGCTGTCGGGATTGCACTGGAAATCTTCCATAGCAGTCGTCAGACCGGCCTCGGCGGAAAACTGCTCGCTTATGTAAAGAGCCGCACGCTGTTCTTCCTCAGTACCCGCCGGCCGGGGGCCGATCTCCTGAGACAGATATGCGACATGTTCGTTCAATTCGGCCATGTACGTTGCCTTTCCTCGGTGAAGAGGGTTCTATGGACATAATTATCGTAAGTATACGCCATTACGAGGCCGTTCCGAGATATTCACGAAGAAAGGCATCAGCATTTCCTGCTTTTAGGCGCTCGGCCTCATAGGCGCCTTGGTCGGCCTCAATCTCTTTGTAGAATCGAAGAGCAACGATTTGCTCCGGGTCATCTTCCCCGAGTTCTTGGGCTAAGGCGGCCGCTTCCTCCTCCAATGCGTTATAGCGGCTGTTCTGAGCTTCGAGCTCTTCCTTGTTGCGGGAAAGATAGGCATCGTCGGCAGCAAGGGCTGCCTGTTGCGATTCCATTCTCTTAACCACGTAGGCTTCGAAAGCCGCCAAATCGAGACCGGGATAGGCCGCTTCGGCTTGGGAGAAATCCTGCTGAGCCTCTTCCAAAAACGCCAAGGCCTCGTTGCCCTTAGCCTGCGAGGCAAGAATGTTTTCCTTGCTCATCTCTTCAGCCAGCGCCGTGGCCTCACGAATAGCCGCATCGGCGTTTATCACGGCATTCCACCCCGAGCGGGCTTTAAGGAACGCCTCCGTCGCCATCAACGACTCCTCGATGATATTGACCCCCGCATCCAGCATATTAAGGCGCGAGCGAGCGGCCGTCACCACCTGAGAGGCCGCTTCCTTATCGTCATTGTCGCTCAGCGACGACTGCAGCGTCTCCATGGATGCGATAGAGCCCTCTAACTGGGCTCTCATCGGGGCAATCTCCGCGACAACGGCACGATACCCCTCGTTCAGCGCTTCCGCGGAAGGCGCGGCGTCTCCCGTCGCCGAGGGGGAAAGGCGCTTGGCATCGCACTGCTCAATAACCAGTTCGTCGAAGAGGAGAAGGGATTCGTCGCAGCTCTTGATGATGTCGACCTGATCATTCAGGGTATCAAGCAGAGACTTCTGCTGCTCCCTCATCGACATAAGAGCTTGACCGCCCACCAGCGTGATGACCAAAAGGGCGCACACCACCACGAACACGGGCACGATGCCCCTCATTTTTTTATCAACAGCGGAAGAAGAGGCTGACGGGGATGCGGGAGCTTCGCCAGACAAGACGATGGACTGCCCTTTGACCGGTGTTGGCCGAGGCTTCTTCCCTTTTCCCAACGTGAAAAGAGAAGGGCCGCCCGAGCCCCCCTCGTGCCGATCGCGCTCCTCGGCATCGCGAGCCTCACGGGCGGCATCGAGCACGCTGAAGGAAATCTCGTTGGAAGACCCCCGCGTGCGCCGCTTTATGTGCATCGGATGATGCGCCCTCTTCGCTACCATAACCAGAATGCTCCCCTAGCGGCGCGCTGCTATCTCGTCGACGATCTGAGCCGCCGATAGGAATCGGATATTCTGGCTGGGAAGTGATCTCAGGAACGTCTTGCCGTAGCCCTTCGTAATAAGACGCTTGTCCGCAAGGATCAGAATGCCCCGGTCATCAGCTTTGCGAATAAGACGGCCTGCTGCCTGCTTCGTTTCCAACACCGCCGCTGGCAGGACATAGCGCCGCCAGGCGGCATCGTCACGAGCGGCCCGTTCGCAAGAAAGGGGATCCGTCGGCTTCGAGAAGGGCAATTTCGGTATCACGACGCCCTTCAGCGTGGCGCCCGGCGCATCGAATCCTTCCCAGAAGCTCTTCAGAGCGAAGAGAGACAAATGCTCGTCGGCGAGGAAGTCGTCACGCAGCCCCTTCACCGACACGCCCCACTTCTGGCACACGACGCGCAAATCGTCTCCCTTCAGAGCCGGCTGCACCTCTTCGAAGCACTTCTCCATTTCGCGGCGATTCGTGAACAGGGTAAGCATCGACCCGTTCTGGGCACGGTGAGCGTCGATGAGCAGGCGCTGCAGGGCGCCGAGATAACTCGGATCATTGGGTTCGGGCATATCGTTGACGACATAGACAACCATCTGATTGTCGAAGTCGTAGCTTGAGGCAAGCAGCAGCTCGTCGGCAACGGAAAACTCGCTCTCGTTCAGACCCATGGCCTGGGAGAAGCTGTTGAAGCTGCCGTCAACGGTCAGCGTGGCCGCCGCATAGACCACCGAATGGGTCCGCGCGTACAAGGTCTCGTTCAGCGTCTCCCCCACCGACACGAGCAAGGCCTCCAGCTTGTTCTGCGGACGATCGGTCTTGCGACTTAAGCTCGCCGCATACACATAGCGCTCGGGACATTGCGTGCAGATGACCTCGACGTTCTGAATGATCTCCTTCATCTCCATCGCAATGGAGGCAATTTCGCGCTGAATGACGGCGGCGCCTTCAATATCCTCCAAATAGCCTACAAGCTCCTGGCAAACCGTCACCATCTTCTCGGCGCGCTCGGCCATGGCGCGACCAAGACGGGCAATGTTTTGGAAGAGGGAGCCGTGGCGAATCTCGTCATTCAACCAAAGATCCACCGTCTCGTAGCCCTTCGAGCGCTTATTGGTGTCATAGAAGAACAAGTCGGGCAGTGCCTTGCAGAACGCCTGGGCCGCTTCGCCGAATTCGGCTCCCGCGCGGCGCGCCTTTCCCGTGAGCCCATAGAACAGCGTCGTCGAGGATTCATTGCCCGGCATGACAACGGTGCGCTCCGCCCGCACGAAGACGTTGCGCCGAGATTCCTCGGAAGCTACGCGGCGCGCGAGGGAGAGAATGTCCTCCTCTGCCAGTTCAAGGGAAAATGCCCGGCGGGCCTCGCTTTCGGCGCTGTGGGCCTCATCCACCACCCAATAGCGGATGGGCGGGAGCAAGCCTCCGTCAGCGGCAAGATCGCAGAATAGGAGACTGTGATTGGTAACGACGATATTGGCGGCCTCGGCCTTGCGGCGCGAACCGTGAACGAAGCAGGACGTGCCGAAGAATGGGCATTTACGGCGCAGGCAATCGTGGCTCGTGGTGGTGATCATCCAGCGCGGCAGCGTGCGGTAGTCGATCTTCAGGCCGTCGATGTCGTCGTAAGCCGTCTGCTCAATGAAGGAAAGCAAGGCGGCAAGGGCCGGAGCCTGAGGTTTTTGCTCCTTGCCCACGGTGCGCATGCCGGGGCCTTCCACAACGAGGCGCTCCACCTTGTGCAGACAGGGATAATGGGAGAACCCCTTGAGAGCAGCATAGGTGAGGTCGGCACCGAGCTCCTCCGAAAGAGCGGGAAGCTCATGATAGACCAGTTGGTCGAGGAGAGCGTTCGTCTTAGTAGCTACGCCGACATTAATACCGTTATCTCGGGCAATGATGGCCGCCGGCAAAAGATAGGCCATGGATTTACCCACGCCTGTTCCTGCCTCCACCATAAGATTGCGCGATCGGGCAAACGCGTTGCGCACCGCCTCGGCCATAGCCACTTGCTCACCGCGCTGCTCGTACTCTTCGTACAGGGAGCCTACTACGCCCTCGGCGGTGAACGCTTGGGCCACAGCATCGGCCGTGGGGAGCAAGAAGGATCGCCCTGGATCGGCGGCGATTTCATCGGCATCCACGAGCGGTCTTAGATCGGCTTTCCCTACCCGTTCTCGGCGCAGGGTGCGCAGCGAGAACGGAAGGGGTTTCTCCTCGCTCGTCTCAGCCGCACGCTCGGCAAAATACTTGAACACCACGACCGTCGGCCAATCGTTCGGTTCCGCCATAGAGGAGATTTCCCGCAGCAACATAGTCGGCATGGCTTCCACAGCAGCAAGCAAAATACGCAGGAGGGCACAGGTCGCCGCCACATCTTCATCGGCCCGATGCGTTGACCGAGGAGCACCGAAAGCCTTCACGAGATCGATGAGTCGATGGGATTTCATGCGGGGCAGCGCGATGCGGGACAAATCGAGGGAATCGACCCAAGTGTTCTCGAGCAGCGGATAGCCCGTCGGATGCTTCGTCGTGAAATTGCGGTCGAACTCGGCATTATGGGCCACGACGACGGCATCTCCTACGAAAGCGGCCAGATCGGCTAGGGCCTCGGACGCCGAGGGAGCGTCGGCCACATCCTCATCGTGGATATCGGTGAGATGGGCAACATCCTCAGGAATGGGCTTTCCCGGGTTCACGAAGGTAACGAACCAGTCGACAATTTCGCCGTTTTCCACCCGTGCCGCTGCAATCTGCGTCAACTCATCATGGACGAGAGAGAATCCCGTTGTCTCCGTATCCAAAACAACGACATTATTATCGAACCGGCCGAAATCGCTCCTTTGGGCCCGTTCAGGCAGCGACTCGTAACGCGCGATAATCTCCGGCGGCGTTCCGTCGCTGATAAAGTTCTTCAGCTGTCTTTCGAGGGGGGTGGTGTCACGTGACATAGCGCAGCCTATCTTTCGCGGCGCCCTTGGTGGTGAAAAAAAGGAACCTCGGCCTAGCGAGTGTTCCCTGATTCATCGGGCTCGGTTATGGTGTTCTCGACAACTCACGGTATTGTATCAGCCAGGGCGGAGAGAATATTCATGGAACGGTATTTCGGTACATATCAAACATTTCGAACGGTCTCAAAGAAAGATGCGGCAGTGCTCATGGGTTCCAACACCCTCGTGGGAGACCGATACCGCATCAATCTCACTATGGACGAGGGCGTCCATCGCGCATGGCTTATCAACAAGTTCAACGAAACTATCGGTTACTTCGACGACAGCTTCTCACGCGAACTGAGCCTTTTTGCAGCGGAAGGTCTGGAACTCGTGGGAATCCTCTCCTTTGTCGCCTTCACGGAAACACCTGAGCCAGGTGAATATTGGGGACAGGCCGCAGTTATCGGGTACAGCCCCCATTACTCAGAAGAATTCAACCAGTTCATCGATGGCATCTGCGGGCTTATCGGCAAGGGCATTCGCCCGAAGCTGGCGTTGAACGGGCCAGCCGTCGACGAGATCATCAACTCGAACGGCACATGGCTTCCGAGCGAGCGAGAGCCTCTCCCCGAGAAACAACGCGGCATGGCACTGCTCAAAACGCGCCGAGGGTTCATCGACGGCCTCGTGGAGGCTGGACGCACGGGCAATAAAGGCTGTTACATTCTCAGCTGGGCCTTTCTTCTTGCCCTCGTTGCCGCCATCATCATCGGCCTGAAGTCTTGCGGAGTGTTCTAAAACGAGAACACTTGTTTTAGTTATCTAACCGGTAACCGTAAGGGGCGACCTTGGTCGCCCCTCGGCCGCAAGCGCTTACTCTCCCTCTTCGAAGGCATATTCAATGAGCTTCGTGCACAACTCAGGGAAGCTGATGCCTGCCGCGCGGGCCGCATCGGGAAGAAGCGAGGTCGCCGTCATGCCAGGGATGGTATTGGTCTCCAGAATCCACGGGATGCCATTCTCGTCGAGAATGAAATCGGAACGCGACACGCCACTGCACTGCAATGCCTTATGGGCGCCGACAGCGGCGTCCATTACTTGCTTGGTTTTCTCCTCATCGAGAGGTGCCGGGCAGATATGCTGCGAACCGCCGGGCGCATATTTCGATTCAAAATCATAGAAGTCAGCTTTAGGAACAATCTCGATGACAGGTAAAGCGAAAGGATCCCTGTTTCCCAACACGGCAACCGTGAGCTCGGTACCTTGAATATACTTCTCAACGACAACAAGCTCGTCGATTTCGAACACACGCTCGATGGCATCTGCGATAGCTTCTTCGCCTTCCACGATGTAAATGCCCAAAGCGCTGCCTTCGGTAGCCGGTTTCACGACACAGGTTCCGCCCATAGCCAATGCAAGTTCTTGAACGGAATATCCCTCTCCCTTCTTGATGTATTGATAGGGAGCAGTAGGAATGCCTTCGCGCTGGTAAAAGAGCTTGGATTGGGCCTTGTTCATCGCCGTCGCGCTTGACCACACACCAGGTCCCGTATAGGGAAGGCCGATCGTTTCCAGAAAACCCTGGAGCACGCCATCCTCGCCACCTTTTCCATGAAGACAGAGAAAGGCAACGTCGAAGGGCTCCTCAATGAGCGTTTTCAGATGGTCCTTCTTCGCCGGATCCAACTCCTGAACAATAAACCCCGCTTCACGAAGCGCCTCCCCGGCACCTTTGCCCGATGCAAGGGAAATTTCGCGTTCCCCACTGGTTCCTCCAGCTAAGAGGGCGACGCGACATTTTGCGGGTTCAACTACTGCTGCCATGGAGCATTCCTTCCAGACGGTAAATCTCTGGAGGCAGTATATCAGAGCAACGCCACCGTCTATAATGAACCTATGAATAACGAACTGATAAAGCTTACAGAAGCCGAACTCGAGGATCTTGTCACCTCGTGGGGATACCCGCGCTTTCGCGCAAAACAGATTCACGAGTGGGTTCACCGCCATCATGCGGCTTCTTTCGATACCATGTCCAATCTTCCGAAAGACCTCAGGACGAAACTTTCTGAGTTCTTTCCGTTGGAGACGGTAAAAATTTTCGACCGACAAATTTCCTTAGATGGGACACACAAATATGTTGTGACTCTGGCCGACGGCTCATTAGTTGAGACGGTGGGCATGCCCGTCTACCATCGAGACGGCTCTCTCGATCGGCTATCAGTATGCGTTTCCTCACAAGTAGGATGTCCTATGGCCTGCCAGTTCTGTGCAACTGGCCGCGAAGGCCTTACACGGAATCTCACGGCTGCAGAAATCATCGCTCAAGTGGCTCTCGTCCAAGAGGATTTCCAAGAACGGGTAAGCAATGTCGTTGTTATGGGTCAAGGGGAACCTTTCCTTAACTACGATGAAGTTCTTGCCGCTTTGCGCATTCTAAACAGCCGGGACGATTTCAATATAGGAGCGAGACATATCACGCTCTCTACCTGCGGCATTATAGATGGGATCGATCGTCTCTCCCAAGAGCCAGAGCAATTCACGCTCGCCGTGTCTCTTCATTCGGCTTTACAGAAGAAGCGTGATCGGCTTATGCCGAAAGTGGCAAAGCAACCTCTTTCGGATCTAAAAAAGGCTGTGGAGAGATACACCCAGTCGACCAACCGTCGTGTCTCCTTCGAGTATCTTCTCATCAAGGATATCAACGATTCAGAAGAAGATCTTCGAGCACTTCTCGACTTCTGTGATGGGCTACTCTGCCATGTCAACCTTCTTCCGGTGAACACCGTAGAAGGATCCCCTCTGCAAGCTGCCTCGCCAGCAACTGCAAAACATTGGGTCGAGACGCTGATCCATTATGGTGTGGAAACAAGTTTCAGAAAATCCCGCGGAGCTGATATCGATGGAGCATGTGGTCAGTTAAAAAACAAGTTAGCGCAAGGTTCTCTTCGTTAATTCGTCTTTCTCTTCTCTTGTTTCACGTGAAACAAAGATAACTAATGGCATGTTATGTAAAGCATTTTCTCTTACCTCATACTAGGGTCTACAACGACTTCTTTTAACAAAAGAGAAGAGTCTGTTTCACGTGAAACAGACTCTTTTCTTAGTCATTAAATGCTATCGAA
>OLPU01000629.1_pt1 | contig 29978 bp, 30 predicted proteins | sample 1673111 | NCBI WGS metagenome assembly OLPU01 (sample SAMEA3136755, study PRJEB25190) | human gut metagenome | reverse complement strand
ATATGTCTTGAAAGTAACTGTTGCCATTCCATCTTCGTCTAAATCAGCCGAATCGATCATGCCAACATCCATATTCATTTTCAGTGCACTACCATCAGCTTTTGTAAACTTGCAAGTAGTTGGTGTTGCTGCAAATGCTGTAACTCCCATTGCCAGTAACATTGTTGCTGCTAACAGTGTAGCAACTAATTTCTTGATCTTTCTCATAACTGTAATCCTCCTTGTCGTTTTTTGGCATTAGCTTTTTTGCTAATAAATTTTTAGTTATGATACTTAGAGTTCTACGAGAATACTTCCGGTTACCCGTATCTAACTCCTTGTCTGAAAGATACCATAATTTGCCATCCAATGTCAACACCATTTTTTACAAATTTGTTGCCTGAATTGCAACAAATGAGCCGTTATTTCCTTTGATTTTGTTGCTATTCAGACAACAACGGACGCAAAAGTGCTGTTATTGATAGCATTTTATCAACAACAGCACCTTATTGAAATTTTTTCTCATTTTGTTACATGATATGCGTAAATGAGAATTTTTTTCATTTCTCATTTATACCCAGAAATATAATAATGCAGTGCTTTCCGGCATGTGAACCGGTCCTGCACTACAGGTTACGGTAACTGGTACAATTCCCACTGTGCCGATTCCCGTCCATCGATGGATTCTGCACGCTTCCATCGGGATTTTCACGATGTTATCTTCTATATCTGCTTCTTCAAGGACTTCATTATGCTCATACTTCAATGTTTTCAGTTTTCCAGCCATCATTTCACCACTCACTCTGGAGTGTGCTTCCATCTCTTTCAGCTTTAATTCCAGATAGCTTTCTCCATTCTCCTGAACGATTTCGGCTATTTCTTCAAATCCTCTCATCGCCATAGAGTCTCTTCCCTGCCCCTGCTTTTTATTCATCCGGTAAAGCCGGAACACTACCGGATGCCTTTCACATTTCTGCAGATTGTGCTGTATCTCCTGATCCAGTTCATTCTCTTTTTTCTTGTATACTGATTTTTTCTCTGCATAGGCGTTAATCATCAGTTCCAGCATGTGGATGTCGATATTCTCCACCATAACATCCAGTGATTCCTCGATTTCTTCCGGTTTTGCACCGATTTCTTCCAGATATTTTTCAAGATTCTCATACAGGTTGGAATATCGTTCCAGCCATTCTTCTCCTGCAGGAGTAAATTCCAGTGATTCTGTCAGAATTCCTCTTTCTATGCAGTTCTTAAAATAACGGTTCACCGTTGATCGGTTCACGCCATAATATTCTGCGATACTTCCCTGAGTTCCACGTTTCTTTTCTACTTTTGACAGACCTTGTAAATATTGTAGTTGCAGCATTGTAGGTCTGTTCTGTCTCTTTAGATGTTCACCTTTTTCCATTTTCTTTGTCCTCTCTTCGTCACCATACATGAATATTCAATTCCCGATAATCGATTGGCAATGGCTTCTGTTCAAAACGGGTAATCGCAATAATTGCCACTGCTTCTGTGACCGGAATTCCTGTATTCGCAGTATAGGTAAAGATGTCTGTCGGTAACTGATAAACACCTTTTTCTTCTTTCGCCTGTATCCACCCATCATCTCTTCTGTACCATACATAGCCGATAGATTCATCTTTTTTTCTCTTGAGCAGGAAGCAGTTCTGAGACTTTTTCACTCTCAATATGACCGAGTGTTCCAGTTTCCCGTACTCTGGTGCAAGGAATCTTGGATTGCGTCGTTCCGGTTCATACAGCCCAAATGCCATCGGGAAATCGCCGTCCTCATAAAAGGTATACAAGTCCATATCGTCATAAACCCTATCGTATACGTCACCGTACTGCAGAAAGTTTTCAATTCCTTTTAATCCTTCCGGACTGATATAATGTTCCACTCTACAGGCATCTTCCTGCGCCCTCTGCTGATCCATTCCACTTACCATCTGGAAGAACTGTGTCAGTTTCTCATGGCGTGCAAGGCACTCCATACCTTCCAGTTTTCCCTTATCGGTCAGTTCAAGATGTCCGTTTTCCGGCTCACACAAAAATCCTTTTTTCACCAGACTCCGCACCAGGCCTGCCGCTTCATATCCGGTTATGTTCACTTCTCTGGCATACTCTTTCGATGTGATCTGTCTGCCCTGTCTCCATGTCCGGTAGACATATTCCAGAAGATCTTCTTCTAATTCGCCTCTGGCTTTTGTCACATCAATATTTCTGTTTTCAATCTTCTTTACCATTTTACCTTTCCCACCTGTCTTTTTTATATATTCGTCCGCTACACGATATCCGGTATTTTCTGCAAAAGCCTTCCATCCAGTAAGCATATCGTTTTTTCTTGGAGCCTTTCTTTTTCTCTGCGACAAATCCCAGATTACAGGTAAAGTGTGTTTCACTCAACCACTGCTGTTCGTACTCTATGTGAAATGCTGTGGCAGGAATTTTGATACTGTGATCATTTACTTCTGCCTTCTTCCAGATTCCATGCATGTTCTGATACCAGATTATTCTGTCATCCTCATTTTCCGGATGCTCCGTTAGTTCCAACCAAATCTCCCAAGGCTCTATGTACAGCCAGCCCGTTCAAACCGCATATCTTCGATAGCTGCTTTTCTCTCTTTTCCAATCTCTGTGGTGTAAAAGGAATACCACATCTGAAAAATCGTCCGCAGAATATCTTTTTGCAGGTATTCTTTTGCCACTTTCTTTGTTTCCATTACTTTTTTCCTCTGTTTCTTGTTTCCCGATTACGCTTTGGTTAGTTGGTTCAAACCATGTATTTTAAATTATATTGTCCTTTTTTCAGGTTTGTCAATGCATTTTCCGCTACAACATTATAATTCCATATAAAAATATCCAAAAATATGTTTTTATTTCTTTTTTCACATACTTTTGGATATTTTCATAGTTAATTTCCTGTTTCCTTTAATTTTGACTCATCCGTAGTCTGTGCGTCAATGCAGACTGCATGGATGGCAAGCCGCTTGCTGTATCCGTTCCCTGTACATGTAGAAAGTGTCAGTATCTTATTACTGGTCTGCGGCTTTACTCCTCTATCAACATCGGAATCTTTTATCATCTGGTTCGGACTCATCATTTACATACGCTTCGGCAAGTTTGTCATAATCTCTGGCGGATTTCCATCGGTCAATGTATGGGGCAGGATATTCCAAAGTGCTACCCCGATTAAAACCACTGACAACAACACCTATAACATCATCGCAATAAAATAAAGGCCCCACAGGCAGAAATCGTTTTCTTATCGTTTTTTAACAGATTCTGTCTGCGGAGCCTCGTAAAATGAAAGCATTTTCCAAGTCTTGAAATCTCTTTGATATTCTATTGATTGTTTATCAGATATTCTATTCTGTTTTATTAATTACTTTTAATCGTCTACTGCCTAACGACTATCCGAGGCTATGACAGTCAGGAAATTGTCTTACTCTTGGCTAAAAATTCCTCCTGAGTCATATCCATAAGAGTTGCCGCTTCTTTAACAGTTACTTTTCCTGACTGGATAAGCGTTATCAAAAGCTGAAGCCTTCCTTCGGTTAAACCAACAAGTCGTCCCTCATCTCTACTATCCTGCATCATTTCTTGTATTGCTTTGCACATATTTACATTTCCCATGCTGTCCACCTCCTCTTTTTCAATTGTTACACTTGTAATAGTCTCTATCACTCTGGCTGCTTCAACCTCCATATTCATTCTTGGATTATCATAAATAAACTCTGCCAGTTTGTTTTTGTCATTTGAATATTTAATGCATCCTATCACTTCTCTCAGGCTAGAATGAAACTTCTCCAACTCATCATCAGCAATTTGCGGCGGACTGATAATATGCAGCTTATAGTCCTGCGCATATTTCTCAAAAATCGGATTTGACATATCCAGCATATTTCTAGCCGGCATTGCGTAATGCACTTCCGTCTGATTCTCTATCCCCAAAAGCACATAGGCCGCTTTCTAACTTTCTGAAAACGTTGGGCGATGAGCCCCATACACGTAAAAAATTCCCGAGGTCTTAATTCAACCTGGCTGATGATATTCTTCTGGAAACAGTGGGCGATGAGCCCGTTTCCAGAAGGATATCATCAGCCAGGTGATTAAACCTCGGGAATTATCCTCTTATTTTACAAGACCAATGAGTTCGTTGATATCTTCCACGCCATGTCTTCTCATGTACGCTTCAATACCATCAATAACTTCTAAGGTTGTATATGGATTTGCAAAGTTAGCCGTACCGATTGAAACAGCTGTTGCACCGGCCAGAATAAATTCCATGGCATCTTCAGCTGTACAGATACCGCCCATACCAATGATTGGAATCTTGACTGCATTGGCTACCTGATACACCATACGGACGGCAACCGGCTTAACAGCAGGACCGGAAAGGCCGCCTGTCTTGTTGGCAATGGCAAATGTCTGTCTTTCGATGTCAATCTTCATACCGGTCAATGTATTAATCAGAGACAGGCAGTCTGCACCGCCGGCCTCAGCAGCCTTCGCCATCACTGTGATATCTGTGACATTCGGGCTCAGTTTCATGATGATCGGCTGTTTTGCCTTGGCCTTGACAGCCTTTGTAATGGCTTCCACTGCCTTTGGATCCTGCCCAAAAGCAATACCGCCTTCCTTGACGTTCGGACAGGAAATATTAATCTCCAACATATCCACTCTCGGTTCATCTGCAAGGCGCTCAACCACATCCAGATATTCTTCTGTCGAATGGCCGCACACATTGACAATGACCTTTGTATCATATTTCTCCAAAAACGGCAGATCTCTCTTTGAAAAAAGATCAATGCCCGGATTCTGAAGTCCGATGGCATTGAGCATGCCGCTGGCTGTCTCCGCAATACGTGGTGCCGGATTGCCCGGCCATGGTACACTGGCTACACCTTTTGTCACAACCGCTCCAAGGCGATTCAGATCAACAAACTCACTGTATTCTGCACCGGAACCAAATGTACCTGAAGCAACCATCACAGGATTCTTCAGCTCAACTCCGGCAAGATTCACCTTTGTATTCATTACAGTTCCACCTCCTGTGCATTAAAGACCGGTCCATCCTTACAGATACGCTTATTGTGTACATTTGTGTGATGATCCACATCCTTTGACTTACAGACACATGCAAGGCATGCACCGATACCGCAGGCCATCTTCTCTTCAAGTGAAATCCATGCCTCAATACCCTTGTCAGCTGCATACTGTTTCAGTGCACGTAGCATCGGTGTCGGTCCACAGCTGTAAATCACCTGACCATCGACACTTTCTGCACGAATAGCATCCAGTACATTGCCCTTTGTTCCGCAGCTGCCGTCCTCTGTGGCTATAACCACTTTGCCGTATTGCTCAAATTCCTTGTTCAAAAACAGTTCATCTCTATAACCAAGAACGATGGTCTTCTCACAGTCCAGCTCTTTGGCAAGCTCCAGCATCGGAGGCACACCGATACCGCCGGCCACAAGAATTGCCTTATCTTTCTTCAATGTATAACCATTGCCAAGGGGCCCCATAATCTCCAATGTATCTCCTGCTTTGCATCCTGAGAATTCTTTTGTACCATAACCAACAACACGGTACACAATTCTCAGTCTGCCGTTTTTCCTGTCGATTTCACAGATACTGATTGGTCTTGGAAGCAGTTTGCTGTCGTCATTCGAATAGACAGAGATAAACTGTCCCGGCTTTGCTTCAGAGGCTATACTGCCGACTTCCAGCCACATACTGAATACATCAGATGCAAGCTGTTCCTGAGAAAATACAGTTGCTTTGATTTTACTTACACTCATGCTTTTGTCCTTTATATAATCACTGTTGAATTGCTTTATCTGGTTTCATCATTCTATATCATCAGCAGCAAAAATCTGCTCAACCAGCTTTTACAGTACCGATGCGATATCTTTCTGCATATCAATAACTGCTGCTCTGGAAGCATCCGCAAAATGCTCTGCACCAAACTTCGCATACTTCTCCTGCTTATAGGCAGCGATAATGCCTCTTGATGAATTCACGATCGCACCAAGGCCATTCTCATCAAAATTAGGCAGCAGATCCTTCGCTGTAGCGCCCTGTGCACCATAACCAGGTACAAGAATATAAGCCTTCGGCATCAGCTTACGTGTAATTCTTGCCTGTTCAGGGTATGTGGCACCAACAACGGCACCTACATAGCTGTATCCACATTCACCTACATACTCACTGCCCCATTCATTGACCTTCTCAGCAACGTACTCAAACAACGGACGGCCATCGATCAATCTATCCTGGAATTCACCGCTTGACGGATTCGATGTCTTGACGAGGATAAAAGCACCTTTCTTCTCTTTCTTTGCTGTATTGATAAAAGGATTGATACTGTCTGAGCCCATGTAAGGATTCAGAGTAACAAAATCTTCATTAAAACCATATAATGAACGGCTTCCTACCTTTACAGGGCCCAGATGGCCTCTTGCATAGGCTTCCGAAGTAGAACCGATATCGCCTCTCTTGATATCACCAATAATAACCAAATCCTTCTGACGGCAATACTCTACTGTTCTGTGAAATGCTTCCAGTCCAGGCAGACCAAACTGTTCATACATAGCAATCTGAGGCTTTACAGCCGGAATCAGATCATAAACAGCATCTACAATCGCCTTGTTGAACTGCCAGATGGCTTCAGCAGCACCTTCCAATGTCTCACCATATTCATCAAACGCCTTCTTCTGAATATGTTCCGGTACAAATGCCAGATTCGGATCCAGTCCGACAACGATTGGTGCATTCAGTTTCTTAATCTTTCCCACCAGTTTATCAATCATGTACGCTATATCCTCCTTAAACACAATTTTCCTTAAACATCCCTTTCATTTTAGCATATCCGCCATTTTGCCGCAAGTCTATCACCATGATAAATCCGAATCGCCGCAATAAACTGCTCTGTGCCTATTGCATCTTTTCCCATTTTCTTACATTTTCTTGCATTTTGTTGTCAAATCGCACGATATTTCCCAACTTTGTAAATTTACTGATTATACGCCTATTTTTCCAAAATTTCACGTACTTTTTTCTAAAATCTTCAATTTTGTAAAATTTTTATTAAATCTTTGCTCTGCCATCCCTGTTTTTTGTGGATTAATTTTCCAAATCATGGGTTGACATCTTACATACACGTCAGTATAATGTTAGACATAAAGTTTCCCACAGCATTGTGGTGAATCAATTCAATAAAGTTCTGTTACAGATGATATCGAAGGAGATATAGATGGAAAGACCGGTTATTCCATCTATATCTCCTTTTTTGTTTCAGAAACTTGAACAGGAGGAATAGTTATGGAATCTAATGCAATCTTAGAAACAGTTAACAGTATTATTTTTGGAAGCCATGGCGTCTGGTTTCTGATCGGCGCGGCTCTGGTTTATTTCATGCAGGCTGGTTTTGCAATGTGTGAAGCTGGTTTTACAAGAGCCAAAAACGTCGGCAATATTATTATGAAGAACTTAATGGACTTCTGTCTTGGTACAGTTGCTTTCATCTTTGTTGGCTACAATATTCTTTGTGGTGACGCTTCCAAGTTCTGGGGCGGTTTTACAATGAATCCTTTTGATTTCGGCAGCATGGACTGCTATGGATTCGTATTTAACCTTGTTTTCTGTGCAACTTGTGCAACAATCGTTTCCGGTGCAATGGCTGAACGTACTAAATTCCTTACTTATTGCATTTACAGCTTTGTCATCAGTCTGATTATCTATCCAATCGAAGCACACTGGGTATGGGGCGGCACAGCATGGTTAACCGATCTTGGCTTTACTGATTTTGCCGGATCTGCCGTTATTCATATGGTTGGTGGTATCACCGGTTTCATCGGCGCTTGCTTTCTTGGACCTCGTATCGGTAAATATGACAAAAACGGTCATGCAAGACCAATCCTCGGACATAATATCAGTATTGCAGCGCTTGGTGTGTTCATTCTCTGGTTTGGCTGGTATGGTTTCAACGGTGCCGCAGCTGCAGACGGACAGCATCTTGGACAGATTTTCTCCACAACAACACTTGCTCCTGCATGTGCAACCGTTGTCGCTATGATTTACACATGGGTACGTTTTGGTAAACCTGATGTTTCACTTTCCCTGAATGGTTCTCTTGCCGGTCTTGTAGCCATTACAGCAGGCTGTGATAATGTTGATAACGTTGGTGCTATGATCATTGGTGCTGTAGCCGGTCTCCTCCTCTGCATCTTCGTTCCGTTTATTGATAATGTTCTGAAGGTTGATGACCCGGTTGGTGCCTGCTCCGTACATGGTGTGTGCGGCTGCTTCGGTACACTGGCAGTTGGTCTCTTCGACTACACAGACGGCCTCTTCTATGGCGGCGGTGTTCATCATCTGCTGATCCAGTTACTGGGTGTTGTCTGCATCGCAGGATGGGCCATTATATGTGACCTGATTCTCTTCACAATCCTGAAGAAAACTGTTGGTGTCCGTGTATCTGAAAGAGAAGAACTTGAAGGTCTGGATGCAACAGAACATGGTCTTGAAACTGGTTATGCCGGATTCTTAATGGACAAAGATAACTAAAACTAAATTCGCTCACTCGTTATTTTAATAGAATTCCTTCCATATAAAATAGAGTCGATATCGTAAGATGAAAATCTGATATCGGCTCTATTTTTTACATTTTCCATATCCCATCGACATCCTGCCCATTCTATCGACACAATGTGAAAATTTATTCTTGTATCCTGCAGATTTGCATGGTATGATAAAGCTAAAGTAAGCAATATTCTTTATAACTCCTTGTTTACATGAAAGAGGTGAAATCTAATAGGAGCAATAGATACGATTACAAAAGCTTACGTAAGAGAAAATAAAATATTTGCAGATGCGTTTAATTATCTCATTTATGACGGGCATCCAGTCATAAATGCTGAGAATTTACACGAATTGGATATCACCGAAATTGCATTACCCACAAGCATTGAAAATACTCAAGATATTAAATCTCATGCATCCGTTCAACAATACCGAGATATTCTTAAATCTGCATCAATCAAGACACATCAATCCGTCGTTTACATATTATTAGGAATTGAAAATCAGACAAATGTTCATTATGCCATGCCTGTAAGAAATATGATCTATGACGCACTCCAATATGGACGTCAAGTTACAGAAATTGCATCCGCACACAAACACGCTCATACAGCCAAAATAAGTCGCGCTGAATACTTATCTGGTTTTTATAAAACCGACAAGCTCATCCCCGTCATCACACTTGTGCTTTATTTCAATACAAATGCATGGGACGGGCCATTGTCTTTATTCGATATGATGGATTCTGATATTCAAAAGCACGACTATGCAAAATATATACAAAACTACCACCTACATCTCATTGAACCATCAAAAATTTCAGATGAAGATTTGAACAAATTTGACTCCAGCTTAAGAGAAGTACTCGGATGTATCAAATACGCAAAAGACAAAAATAAATTAGCTGATTTTATTCATAATAATCCCAGAATGAATATAGATATATCAGCCGCACGTGTTATTGGCGCAATAACCAATACCCCTATTCACTTTCAGAAAGGAGATGAACAAATCGATATGTGCCAAGCAATTGAAGAGATGATACAGGATGGCAAAACCGCTGGAAAAATCGAGGGCAAAATTGAAGGTAAAATTGAACTGATATCTCAATTATTACGATTAAAGAAAATTACAATGAATGAAGCAAGTGTTCTGATGCATATGAGTAAAGAAGAATTAGAAAATAAAATCCAGTTTTTCTCTTAACCAAAATGAATGAGATGAAATATTCCCTCTATATTTCATCTCATTCGTTGCTTCTATATTGTTTCAATAGCATATACAATTTGAATTTTTTTTAACTTTTTGCCTTTTTTCTGTTGACAAATCCTCTTTCATATAGTATAGTATCCATGTGCTTGTGAATAGCACTTTTTATGCGCGAGTGGCTCAGTTGGTGGAGCACGACCTTGCCAAGGTCGGGGTCGCGGGTTCGAGTCCCGTCTCGCGCTCTTCTTATATACAAAAGGTATCCTAAAAGGATACCTTTTGTATATAAACGAGTCCTGCCGGACTCGAACGGTTCGTATCTTCGTTCCACTTCGGTCGGTGCTAACGGAAGTCCAATGGACTTCCAGCACCCCGTCTCGCGCAATGAAGGACTCCGCCGGACTCGAACGTTCGAGGTCTCCGCTCTGCTCCGGTCGGTGCAGGATTGTGTTTTTTTAGTTTTATAAGAGATGAGGGAGTAGCAGGCGCGTTTTTCAGCGTAACAAGTCAACATACTGGCCATTGGCCTGGCTTGTTTTAAATAGCGAGACTCATGTATAACTGACAGGCTATACGTGCGTCTTGTGTGAATACAGAATAAATGACAGGTATAGTCGATGGACTATACTTTTTTTATGTCGTCATAGGATTAATTAAGAGAAAAATTGGGAGGTTAGTATGAGCTGGAGTTTGGTTTTTGTGGTCAATAGTATTTTGCTGGGTGTAGGACTTGCGATGGATGCTTTTTCTGTGTCCATGGCGAATGGTTTGAATGAGCCGCATATGAAGAAGAGAAAGATGCTGGGGATTGCTGGGACTTTCGGTGTATTTCAGGCATTGATGCCGATGGTCGGGTGGATATGTGTCCATATGATCGTAGAATACTTTTCAGCATTTGAAAAATTTATTCCGTGGATCGCACTTATCTTGTTGGGCTATATCGGCGGACATATGATCTATGAGAGTGTCTGTCCAAGGGACAGTGAGGAGGAGGAAACCGGCGTGGGCTTCTGGGCATTGATGGTCCAAGGGGTAGCCACATCCATTGACGCACTGTCCGTAGGATTTACGATTGCTGAATATGACTGGCTGATGGCTCTGGTCTGTTCCCTGATCATTGCAGCTGTCACATTTCTTATCTGTATTGGAGGGCTGTTCATTGGCCGTAAATTCGGAATAAAGCTGGCAGGCAAAGCGCAGATATTGGGCGGTGTGATTTTGATCGGTATAGGTCTGGAAATTTTCATCAGCAATGTATTTTGAAATTGATTGAAAAGACAATTGGTGTTTTTTTCAGAATGGGTAGAAATGCGTTTTGCTTTTCTTGACAAAAACATATTCGTATGTTATCATGATAACACGTTATTAGAGTAAAGAAAATGAATCGTGAAAACGTAAGATGGAGGCATTTATGAAAAAGGGTTTAGCTTTATGCATGGCTGCAGTATTAGCCATGGGATGTTTGTTAACAGGCTGTGGAAGCAGTGATACAGGCGCGAAGTCAACAACAGAAAGTGCTGCGGCAAGCACGGAGAAAGTGGGAACGGAAACTGCCGGAACCGAGGCAGCCGGTACTGAGACGGCCGGTAATGGCAAGACATTTACCGTTGGCTTTGATGCCAGCTTTCCGCCATATGGTTATCAGGAGAATGGCGAGTATGTCGGTTTTGATCTGGATCTGGCGCAGGAAGTCTGTGACAGAAATGGTTGGGAAATTGTGAAGACACCAATCGACTGGGATGCCAAGAATATCGAATTAAATGGAGGTTCCATTGACTGTATCTGGAACGGCTTTACGATGAATGGCCGTGAAGATGATTATACATGGACACCGGCTTATATCAACAATACACAGGTATTTGCAGTGAACAAGAACAGCGGCATCAAAAAGGCAGCTGATCTTGCAGGCAAGAATGTCCTTGTTCAGGCGGATTCTTCAGCACTGGCAGCGCTTCAGGATGAAGAAAACACAGATATCAAGGCTTTGGCAGATTCTTTCGGCAGCCTGACACAGGTACCGGATTATGAGAGCGCGCTGATGGAGCTTGAAGCAGGTTCCGCAGATGCCGTTGCCATGGATGAAGGTGTTGCGCTGACGAAGCAGGCCCAGAATGACAATATTGTGATCCTTGATGATGTGATTTCACAGGAACAGTATGGCATTGCTTTTAAGAAAGGCAATGATGAATTGAGGGATCAGGTATGGTCTACATTACTTGAAATGGAGAAAGACGGCACTGTAGATAAGATTGCAGCGAAGTATCCATCCATCAATACAGCCAATATCTGTATTAGTGACAATGAATAAGAATTGAATAGAGCATCTTGGCTGCTACAAAATTCATCAATTGATTTTGTGGCAGTTCTTTTGCTCTTATAAAGGAGGAAATGAGAATGACGGTCATGCAGATTGTCCAACAGTTATTTGGCAGTATGGGTATCACGATGGAAATCTTTTTTGTTACACTGATTACATCGCTGATTCTCGGCCTTGGTCTGGCCCTGATTCGTATGTCAAAGAATCCGATATTGTCAGTGATTGCCAAATTTTATATTTCTGTCATGCGTGGTACACCATTGATGCTGCAGTTGCTTGTTGTATATTTTGGCCCTTTTTTTATTTTCGGGATGCAGATCACGCCATCTTACCGCCTGAAAGCTGTCCTGATCGGCTTTGCTTTAAATTATGCCGCTTATTTTGCAGAGATTTACAGATCCGGCATTGCAGCGATTCCGGTTGGTCAGTATGAGGCGGCCAGAATGCTGGGATACAGCAAAACACAGACATTTGCCTATATTGTGATGCCTCAGGTCATCAAGCGGATTATTCCGCCGGTAGCCAATGAAACCATTACCCTGGTCAAGGATACATCTCTGGCTTTTACATTGGCGGTAGCAGAAGTATTTACCGTGACGAAACAGCTGGTGGCTTCCCAGTCATCCGTTGTTCCGTTTATTGTGGCGGGTATTTTTTATTACATTTTCAATCTGATTGTGGCGGTATTTTTTGATTATCTTGAAAAGAAAATGGATTATTACAGATAGGAGGAGAGCCCATGCGTTTACTGGAAATGAACCATATTAAGAAAAGCTTTGATGGGCAGGAAGTCCTGAAAGATATATCTATTCATGTGGATGAAGGTGAAGTTTTGAGTATTATCGGGCCCTCCGGTTCCGGTAAGTCTACCATGCTGCGGTGCGCGACGATGCTTGAGACCATTGATGACGGAGAGATTATTTATCTTGGGGATAAGGCGGCTTTCAGCAAGGACGGACATGCAGTGTATGCCAAGGCGGCGGATTTGAAGAAGATCCATAGTTACTATGGACTTGTTTTCCAGAATTTCAATCTGTTTCCGCATTATTCCGTCATAAAAAACATTACGGATGCCCCATTGAGAGTGCAGAAAAGAAATAAATCCGAAGTTTATGCAGAGGCAAGAGAACTTTTGAAGAAAATGGGCCTTGAGGACAAGGAGAATGCCTATCCTTATCAGCTGTCCGGCGGTCAGCAGCAGAGAGTATCTATTGCAAGAGCACTGGCAATGAAACCGAAGATTTTGTTCTTCGATGAACCGACATCTGCGCTGGATCCGGAGCTGACAGGTGAGATCCTGAAGATTATTAAGAATCTGGCAGCAGAAAAGATGACAATGGTCATTGTTACCCATGAGATGAATTTCGCCAAAAATGTGTCGGATTATGTGGTTTTCATGGACAAGGGTGTGATCGTTGAGGAAGGCAAACCGGAAGATGTGTTTAATTCAGAAAATCCTCGAATGAAGGAATTCCTTGGCAAATTTGAATCATAAATCAAAAATAGCGTAAAAAAAGGTTTTTTTTCGGCGTATTCAGTGGTATGATAGTCAATGCTGATCAAGTCGTGTGTGTGTCCGGCTTGAAATAACAGTTACAGAAAGGATTTGTAAGACGATGTTATTTTGCAGTATAGAATTCATATTTCTGTTTATGCCGATTTTTTTGTTGATTTATTATACTGTTCCGGAAAAATATGGCAACCTGATACTGTTTTTGGGAAGCCTGTTTTTTTATGCCTATGGTGAACATCGGTTTTTCTGGCTGATTCTTGTTTCGCTGGTGATCCATTACGCATTGACCAGGTATTCCCAGGGAAAAAGCCGGAAATGTCAGAGGATTTGTCTGGTGGTCATGCTTGTGTATGGCTTTGGCATGCTGTTTATATTTAAATATATGGATTTTTTTGTAGCCAACTGGAATCATCTGGCCGTCTGGCTGGCGGACAGGGGAAGCAGTGTGAAGCTGCCCCATGTGAATGCACCGGAGGTATCGCTGCCTTTAGGCATCAGTTTCTATACTTTCCAGATTGCAGCTTATGCCATTGATGTTTACAGAGGTCAGGTGAAGCCGGAGGAACGTTTTGTTGATCTGGGCGCTTTTCTGAGTATGTTTCCTCAGTTGATCGCCGGTCCGATTGTATTGTATCATGATGTGTCAGCGCAGCTGAAAAAGCGTGTTTTGAGCTGGCGCCATATGGAAAATGGTATTAAGACCTTTATCATTGGTCTGAGCCTGAAGATGCTGTTGGCGAATACCTTTGGGACTTTGTGGAATCAGGTTCAGACGGCAGGTGTCAGTGCAGCGTCTGTTCCAATGGTCTGGCTGGGAGCACTGGGATATACCTTTCAGATTTATTTTGACTTCCAGGGCTATTCTATGATGGCTATGGGGCTTGGAGAAATGCTGGGATTTCGAATTCCCAGAAACTTTCGGCATCCGTATATGGCGACTTCTGTTACAGATTTCTGGCGTCGCTGGCATATGACTCTCAGCGGATGGTTTAAGAATTATGTCTATATTCCTCTCGGCGGCAGCCGTCACGGCAAAGTCAGAATGCTGTTCAATATGTTTGTGGTCTGGTCTTTGACCGGGTTATGGCATGGCGCCGGATGGAACTTTATTCTGTGGGGCATGTATTATTTTGCCCTGTTGATGATAGAAAAGCTGTTTTTGCTGAGATTTTTTGAGAAATATCCTGTTGTCGGATGGTGTTTCACATTTCCGGCAGTGGTGACCGGATGGGTAATTTTTGCATCGGATAATCTGAGTGCAGTCAAAACCTATCTGATGCAGATGTTCGGACATTTGAGTGATGCCGGTTACTGGACAATGAATCTGGATCTGTTTGGGCAGACTGTACGGCAGTATGGTATTTATCTGGTGTTGGCCTTTATCTTTTCGACGGCGTGGCCTTATGGGAAATACCGTGAGAATAAGAATAGGCCGCTGACAATTTTGATTCTCCTTGTCCTGTTTGGTCTGTGTGTCTATAAGATGCAGACAGCAGCCAGCAATCCGTTTTTATATTTCAGATTTTAGGAGGTGCAGAGGATGCGTGGATGGATCGATTGGGCCAGAAAGTACCCGATGACGATGCTTTTGATCATCTGTTGCCTTATTGGCGGCCCTTACTTTGGCGGACAGCGTGCGATCGAGGCCTATAAGAATTATACAGGGAAGGCAACGGCGGCGGATGTCCTTGGTACATGGACCCAGAAGGCAGCAGAGCATCCGACACTGCTGAAAGCGGATGCCCAGGGAACGAAGGAACAGCAGGCCGCCAAAAAAGGCGGACCGTTTACGGATGTGGATCAGAGTTATCTGGATGATGCGGTGTTTATCGGTGATTCCAGAACGGATACATTGAAAATGTATGCGGGATGGGAGAATACGACGTACTATGTTAAGACTGGAACTAACATCTGGGATATCATGGATGTGGTGCCGGATGATGAAGACAGGACCATTGATGAGGAACTTCAGAATAAACAGTTCGGCAAAGTTTATATCATGTTGGGAGTGAATGAACTGGGAACCGGTACAGCGGAAACCTATTACCAGCAGTTCAAAAAGGTTGTGGCGCGTATCAGGGAACTTCAGCCGAATGCGTTGATCTTCGTGGAGTCTATTATTCATGTATCCGCCGAGAAGGATGCAGAGGGTACAGTGATCAACAATACAGAAATCAACGCCCGCAATAAGTGGCTTAAAAAACTGGCGGACAACAAGACGATTTTTTATCTGGATTATAATGAGGTTCTGGATGATGAGAACGGTGCATTAAAAGCCGATTCTACCTTTGATGGTGTTCATTTGCAGGCGGATAAGATTGAGCCGTGGAAGCAATTTATCCTGAGTCACGGCGTGAAATAGGACGGCCGCTGAATAATGAAATGATTGCGGTCATAAGTATTAATATTGGGATTTCAAAAGAGCAATTCAGCACAGGTGCTCTTTTGGAATCCCATTTTTAGTTTTTGAATCGCAATCGATTTATTATTTAATGCGGCCGCTTTCCTATGGCAATCTTATATAAAATCTGCTAAAATAAAGTATATGGAAAATCATTTTCATGAGATGACTTGATTTATGGATATTCAGAAAATAGCAAAACGCTTGTTATTCTTGGATAAACATCTAAATTAACAGTTCGCAGCAGGTGGTTCAACATCGCCGGTCCTTAGGCGCTGTTTTTTAGCGCCTTAGGACCGTTGCAGATGTTGTGCAGCGGAAGCGTACCTGCGGTGAACTGTTAATTTAGATGTTTTCGAAGAACAAGGAAGCATTTTGCACCATCTGAATTTACAGAAAGGGGGATTTTTATGGGATTAAAGACGGTTGTTTTGAATTCAGAGAGGATGAATTACGATGGCAAGCTGGATCTGTCCGTTTTGTCATCTGAGGTCAAGGAATATGCTTCTACAGAGCAGGGTCAGATTCTTGAACGTGTGCAGGGGATGGATGTTGTTGTGACGAAGGAGATGCCAGTTGACGGCGATACAATTGCCCGTTTTCCGGATTCTGTTCAGTTGATCTGTGAGGCCGGAACAGGATACAACAATATCGATATTGAAGCTGCAAGGGCCAGAGGTATTACGGTATGCAATATTCCGGCTTACAGCACAGAACGTGTGGCCCATACAGCGATTATGATGATTCTGAATCTCAGTTCCTCCATGCAGATCCAACAGGCAATGCTGGCAAGGGGAGACCGAAGCAATTTTACGAAATGTATGCAGGTCAGCCATGTGGAAGTCAATGGCAAGGTCCTGGGTATTGTGGGAGCCGGAAACATTGGACGTGAAGTGATCAAGGTGGCACAGGCCCTTGGCATGAAAGTACTTGCTTATGTAAGGACACCGAGAGCCGATGAGGATAATCTTAAGTACGTTTCCTTTGAAGAATTGCTGAAACAGAGTGATTATATCAGTCTGCATTGTCCGCTGACACCGCAGACAAGACATATGATCAACAAAGAGACCATTGCCATGATGAAACCGACAGCTTACATTATTAATACCGGACGCGGTGCCCTTATTGATGAACCGGCGCTGATCGAAGCGCTGAAAGAGGGAAGAATTGCCGGTGCAGGTCTGGATGTACAGGAGACAGAGCCGCCGGTACAGGATAATCCGCTTTATGATATGCCGAATGTTATTCTGACGCCGCATATGGGCTGGAAGGGCCTTGAGACGCGTCAGAGACTGGTGTCTATCCTGGCTGCCAATATTCAGGCGTTTGACGAGGGCAGACCTCAGAATGTGGTCAGCTAAGCTTCATTTTGGCTTATATTTAGCTAAAGAGCAGATTCTTTAAATGAAAAGGTTTGATTTCCTGCATATTTGTGATAGAATAGCTTATGTTCGATTTGAGTAGGATGGGTATTATAGTAGAATTGCAGAGGTGCAGGAAAGATGATGAATTATATTATTGTATTTTTAATTTCAATGGTGCCGCTGATTGAACTCCGCGGCTCCATTCTTTATGCCACCGGAATAGGACTTCCGTTTTTGCCGGCCTATATCACAGCCATCATCGGCAATATGCTGCCGGTCCCTTTTATCTTTCTGTTTGCGAGAAAGATACTGGTCTGGGGAGCTGATAAGCCGGTCATCGGCAGATTTTTCAGTTTTTGCCTTGAGAAAGGCGAGAAGGGCGGCAAGAAGCTTCAGGCGAAGGCAGGCAGAGGTTTGTTTGTGGCGCTTTTATTATTCGTGGGCATTCCGCTTCCGGGAACAGGTGCCTGGACGGGAACTCTGGCAGCCAGTCTTCTGGATATGGATTTCAAGTCCAGTGTGGTGGCTGTTATGTGCGGTGTACTCCTGGCAGGTATTATCATGGGAGCCGCAAGTGCGGGACTTTTTGGCGCGCTTGGCGCATTGATTGGCTAGAAACCTACAAGGAAGCCTTTGAAATATGCTGGGGTCGGATAAGACGCATGACTGCCGGGCAGACATGTATTTTATGCCGGAGAGGCCTGATTTAGAATGAGAGAGAGGAAAGAGCTAATGATAAACATGTTGTTTAATGGTGCGCCGGCGAATATAATGGCACTGGCCGGTCTGGTATTTGCTTTTATAATGACCTGTCTGCTCCTTGTCAAGTGCAATGATAGACTGCCGAAGGATCAGGGAAGAGAGTTCGCTGTGAACGGTGCCCTGTCTGCGGGAAAGCCGAGAGGTGCAGGATTTATATTTATCCTTGTATTTATCGTATCAGTTGTTTTATTCTGCGAGCTGAATACAGAGATTATTATTTACCTTGTATTACTGGCAGCTGCCATGATGACAGGATTTCTGGACGATTGTTCCAGAGCCCCTTGGGGAGAACTCAAGAAAGGGCTTCTGGATTTCGCCATTGCGGTCATGGTTGCCATTACATTTTTGAACTTTAACAGCAACGTTGTAGAGTTTGCAATCTTCGGCGGCAGTATCACGATCCCTCCGGTGATCTTCGGTATTCTGACCGTTGTTCTTGTATGGGTATCCATCAATGTCACAAACTGCAGTGATGGTGTGGATGGTCTGTCTGGTACGCTGACGATCATCACATTGATCAGTTTGTATATGGTGGATCAGATCAAGGGAATGGATCCGGTCTTCTCCCATACGATTTTGCTGTTTGTCATCTGTATTCTGGCTTATCTCTGGTTTAATGCAACACCGAGTAAGCTGATGATGGGCGATGCAGGTTCAAGAGCCATGGGCTTTTTCATCAGTATTGCAGCCCTGAAGACGGGAAGCCCATTTATTTATATCCCTGTAGCGATTGTACTGATTCTGGACGGCGGTCTCGGTCTTCTGAAGGTATCGTTGCTTCGCTTCCTGAAGATCAGGATTCTTGTGAATACAAGAACACCGCTGCATGATCATGTCCGTAAGGTGATGGGATGGTCCAACACACAGGCTGTGTTCAGATTTGCCATCATTCAGATCATGATTTCAGCAGCAGTTATTTATCTGATCATGTAATAGAATAGCGTTTATTATATAAAAGGCCAGTTCCGTTGAATGACGGGACTGGTCTTTTAGACTATCTGTATTTAATGTTTAATTTTGCATTTTGCGCAGGCACTTGGGGATAATGCACATCCGCCAAGGGCCGTTTCGCGCAGTTCAGCAGGCAGTTTTTTTCCGACGGTATACATGATATCCATCATTTCATCCAGCGGGATCAGCTGGTGAATACCTGCAAGGGAAATTTCAGCGGCCACAATGGCGTTGGATGCACCGGATGCATTTCGGTTCTGGCATGGATATTCTACCAGGCCACCCACCGGGTCGCAGACAAGACCCAACATGTTCATAAGCACTGTTGAGGCGGCATCTGTACATTGTTCCGGTGTTCCGCCCATCAACTCGACAACAGCGGCAGCGGCCATTGCGGCAGCAACGCCGATTTCGGCCTGACATCCGCCGACGGCACCGGCAACGGTTGCATTGAGCATGGCAAGATAGCCAATGGCAGAACAGGTGAAGAGTGCGTCGATGATCTGGTCATCGGTGAAATCATATTCTTCCTGAAGTGCCAGAAGGACACCTGGAATAACACCGGATGAGCCGGCTGTCGGTGCGGCAACGATGAGCCCCATGGAAGCATTGACTTCCAGCACACCCATAGAGTAGGCAATCGCTTTGGAAATCAGATTGCCGGCAATATTTTTCCCGGAGGACTGCAAGTCAGACAGTTTTCTGCTTTCACCGCCAATCAGACCGCCCATGGACTGGGAAGGCTGGTTGATGGCTTCTTTGGTGGCATCCTTCATGATTTGAAGGGAGACAGCCATTCTGGATCTGATTTCATCCAGAGGCTTTTCTGTCATCTCACATTCACGATCCATCATGATCTGAGAGATGGGTTTGTCATATTCTTTGCAGAGAGATAATAACTCTGCAGCTTTTTTAAAATCCATGTTGTGTTCCTCCCGGATTATGGTTCGATAATCATAACGTCGTGTACATAATGATTGTCAGAGATCATTTCCTTAATACCCTTCGGAAGGTCTCCGTCGACTTCAACAAGGGTGTAGGCCGTCTGACCTTTGGATTCGCGGAACAGACGCATGAAGGCAATGTTGACTCCGAAATGGCTGAGAACGGCAGTGATATGCGCAACAAGACCTAACTGATCCTGGTGTACCACAATAACGGAACTGTATTCACCGGTGAATTCAACTTCAACATTGTTGATCCTGGAAATACGTACTTTGCCGCCGCCAAGGGATTCACCACGGATAAGCATGGTTGTTCCGGCTTCATTTTCCATCAGGATATCCACAGAGTTTGGGTGAATATCGGTGACGGTGTCATTCGGTATAAAATGATATTCAATGCCGCGTTCGGATGCGATTCGGAAAGAATCCCGGATACGTTTGTCATCTGTATGGAAACCAAGTAACCCGCCTAAAAGCGCGCGGTCTGTACCGTGGCCGGAATAGGTATGGGCAAAGGAACCATACAGCGTAAATGTTGCTTTTATAATAGGGCCGTTGATCATCTTCTGGGCGAGATAAGCAATCACGGCTGCGCCCGCTGTATGTGAGCTTGAAGGGCCGATCATATTAGGGCCTAATACATCAAATGCGCTGAGTTGTGCCATAGTTATCTCCAATCTGCTATAAATAATAGGATGTTGTGTTAGACTTCTTCGTCAAATGTTTTGCCTAAGTAAGTCATATCTACAAAAGTACCACAAATGTAGAGTGGAAGTAAAGGGATAAAATATTATTTTTGTCGTTGAGCTCTGATTTTGTACAGGATAACATACAATGTTAAATGAATCAGATTTATGGATTCGATAAAAATAATATCTGTCACTTCTCTAATTCGATACGCGGTTATAATGTGGAAATTCTGCGACAACCCATATGTAGCATAGTGTAGTTGAAAATTGTAATATATTACCATAGGACTTGAATTATATTCGATTATAAAACATGCATTAAAGTCATATAATAATTGTATTATATTTCAAAAGGCGGAGAGCATGTGAAATTGACGATTGGCAAAAGAGTAAAAGAACTGAGAGTGAAGAATAAAATGACACAGGAGCAGTTGGCGGAAGCTGTAGATGCCTGTGTTGGATATATAAGCAAGATTGAGAATAACAGAGTGAATAATATCAGCCTGTCATTGGCATGTGAGCTGGCATCTGTACTGAATGTTTCATTGGGATATCTGGTTGGTGAATCCACAGAGAATGAAATGATGGATGAAGAGATGCTGAGAAAATACGGTGCGTGTACGGCAGATGAGAAGAGAAAGCTGTTAAAGATTGTAGATATTTTAAGGGATGAGGATTAGTCCCGGGATACGTGCTTTTGGCTGAATAAAACGAGAAATCTGATAGTAGGCAATACAGATTTGGAGAACCGGATGCAGCCGATACTGAAAAGAAAAGCGGCAGTTCCTGAAATACAAAGTGTAGATCAGGCTGTCGCTTTTTGTGCGTTCTGAATCAAATGATGTTGGGGTCAAAAGGTCAAATAGACAATTTCATATCGCCGCTCTTGATCCAGTTTTTCTTGCGCATGGCTTCTGAGAAGACCAGGGTAAGAAGACCGGGAAGAATAAAATGAAACAGAAAAATCTTGATCAGGACGAGAACCGGACTTTCAACGGCCGTCATTGTCTGCCATGTCATAATCTGTCCTACCAGGCCGGATGTACCCATACCGCTTCCGGTGGCATTATTGGTCATGCCAACAAAACGGCTGATGGCAATTGGCCCCAGAATAGCTGATGAGAGAATTTCAGGGATCCAGATCTGGGGATGGCGGATGATATTCGGTACCTGAAGCATGGAAGTGCCGATACCCTGTGCAAGCAGGCCGCCAACGCCGTTTTCACGGAAGCTGGCAACAGCGAAGCCGATCATCTGGCAGCAGCATCCGATGGTGGCAGCACCGGCAGCAGGACCTGAGAGCCCGAGGATGATGCCAAGGGCAGCAGAACTGATGGGAAGGGTGAGTACCATACCCATGATGACAGACACGACAATGCCCATGATCAGAGGTTGCTGAACCGTGCCCCAATTGATGATATCACCAAGGCGTGTCATGATCGTTGACACAGGCGGACCGACGATAATGCCCACTGCACCGCCCGCGATAATGGTGACAGCAGGGGTGATCAATAAGTCCAGTTTTGTTTTGCCGGCAGGGAGAGAACCAACAGCAATGCCTGCAAGAGCAGCAATGAAAGCTGACAGAGGATCGCCGGGACCGCTGTAGACCAGGGCACCATCAGAAAGAATGGAACCGGAGATAATCGCAGTTGCATAAGCGCCGATCATACCTGCGGCAGCGGCAGATAATGTGACATAAGTCGAGGATTTATACTTGTAGGCGACACCGATACCGATGCCGGCGCCGGTGAGACGCTGGGCCATAACGGCAAAAACACCCAGATAATAACCGAAATCGCCGCCGATCAGATCAGCGGCCTGTTTGAGGATTGTGCCGATAATCAGGGTGGAAAACAGGCCGAGGGCCATGCCGCTCAGACCGTCAATAAAAATCAAATTTAAAAACTTCTTAATTGTTGACATAGAAAAACTCCCTGTATACACATGTGTCTTGTCAGATTTTGCCAAATAAAAAGGTTGACCTTATGCGCGAACAAGGTAACCTTTTTCACGAAGTGCACATTCGATATTGTCCAACATGACTTCGGATCGGGCTTCAACTGTGTGATAATGGGTGCCGCTTGCGATGATATTCAACGGTTTGGCATTGGAATACTTCAAACGGTCACAGAATTCTGCCACATCCCGACGGTTCTCCAGAATGAGATTGGCTGTGATTTGCCCGTAAATCTCATGTTCAATGATGACATCAAGCACCTTGCCGCCGTTGTCAACAATGGTATTCAATTCATCTGCAATGGCATCATCGCTGTGGTTGACACAGTAAATCCGGTGACAGGCTTCCGTCTGCTGACTGTACAGAACATATCCCTTCGTTGTGGCGAGAATATCCTTATTCACTGCACGCAGCAGCGCAATATCCTGAACAATAACCTGACGGCTGACACCAAGTGAACGGGCCAGGGCACTTCCCGAGATAGGAGCTGTGCTGTCCCTCAGCATCTGCAGAAGCTGTTCGCGCCTTGCTTCACCTTCCTGCATGTAAATCCTCCTTCCTGTATATGTACTGCCCGGACAAACATCAGCATCTGCATGCATCTGATCTATATGAATCCAATCTGCAAGCATCAGGAAGAAATGCCTGTGGGCAAAATCCTTATGACTAATATGATAACTTTAAAATCATATTTTGTAAAGGAAAAAGATATGATATAATGGGGAGGAGGTGAATAATAAAATGAGATACTATAATCAGACAAACTATCCCCATGTTCCATATCCGACACTGACAGATCTTCCTGAACTGGGACGTTCAGATACAACCGTCAGAGATGCGGGCTGTGGCCTCTGCGCTTCATGTATGGTTGTTGAGAATATGACAGGCAGGGAATTCCCATTGATCGACTGTCTGGAACTTTCCATCAATGTCAATGCCAATCACAGTCCGGGCACAGACTTAACCGTCCTTGGACCGTATATTGCAGAACGCTTTGACCTGGATCTTGTGATCACAGATGATCCTGAGCTTCTGAGAGCGCATCTGAAGAAAGGCTATATGGCCGTTGCATGCTCTGCAGGGGACAGACCGGAAGAAGATTATATCGGTGTATTCTCACATGGCGGGCACTTTATCGCTGTTGTGGGTATCGAAGAAGACGGCGAGCATATCACAGTCCTTGACCCGTCATTAATGCCGGATAAATATCAGGAAGACGGCCGTCGTGACAAGGTCATTGTCAACGGCAACGTCCTTCATACAACCATGAAGGTTCTGGCAGAAGACTGTCGTTACAGAGAAATCAAATACTATGCAGACGGCGACTTCAAGAAATGGCTGGAGCAGGAAGAACCGGATGCCAACAAAGACCGTTACTTCCTTTTCAGCCCTAAAGCATCCGAGAGCAGATAAACCGAATCAATATCATCAATTTTGGAGAATGATATGTACAAGACTCTGCAGGGGCAGTATCCGGTTATCTTTCTCACACGCCGGATAAAAGAATAGCCAGGGAATAAAAATAATCGTCCACGGGCAGGTGCTTCTGCCTGTGGACGATTATTTTTATTCCCTTCAAGGACTATTGAGTATTCACAAACAATTTTACTTATAGAATGCCACGAATGCGTTGTAGGCTTCGTAGACGTCCATCTTGGATACGATTTCCATTGGTGCATGCATGGACATAACCGGTACACCCAGATCGACAACATCGATGTTCATGCCTGCAATGAACTGTGCTACTGTACCGCCGCCGCCTTCATCGACTTTGCCAAGTTCTCCGGCCTGCCAATAAACATTGTTGGCTTCCATGATACCGATGACTTTGGACATGGTTTCTGCACTGGCATCACTGGAGCCGCTCTTGCCTCTTGCACCTGTGTATTTGGTCAGAACACAGCCTTTGCCCAGGTAGCAGGAGTTGCCCGGTTCATAGACATCAGGGAATGTCGGGTCAAAGGCAGCGCTGACATCTGAGGACAGGCACAGTGCGTGCTGGAGCATATCTTTATAAGAAACACCTGCGTTTTCTGCCAGATATTCCAGATAATGGCGAACATAATCGGAATGAAGGCCCGTATTGCCTACAGAACCGATTTCTTCCTTATCTGTAAGAATCGTAACGGTTGTATATGTAGGATGCAGCGTGTCTAATTCTGCACGGAGTGCCGGATAAGCGCATACACGGTCATCGTGAGCGGCGGATGCGATCAGGCTTCGGTCAAAACCAACATCACGGGCAGGGCCTGCGGCAACAATTTCAAGTTCGGCACGATAGAAATCTGCTTCAACAATACCGTATTTCTCATTCAGGATCTGAAGGACTTTTAACTTCACAGGGTCCTTTAAGCCTTTCTCAGGATAAGGGATGGAACCGATGAGAATATTCAGTTCTTCACCTTTAATACCTTCAGCCAGGGAACGCTGATTCTGTCTTGCTGCCAGATGCGGCAGCAGATCGCTGATATAGAAAACAGGATCGGCAGGATCTTCACCGATATTCACAATAACGGCATCGCCGTTTTTCTTGTAGATTACACCGTGAAGAGAAAGAGGAATTGTTGCCCACTGGTATTTGCGGATACCGCCGTAATAATGGGTCTTGAAGTAAGCAATATCATTCTTCTCATAAACAGGCGTTGGCTTTAAATCCAGTCTCGGTGCATCGATATGAGCGGCATTCAGACGAACACCTTCATCTAAAGGTGCAGTACCGAAGGTAGAAGCGATAATCGCTTTGCCGCGGTTGTTGAAATAAACCTTATCTCCGGGCTGGTAGGAAGCCTTCGGGTCGAATTCTGTGTAGCCGGCTTCTTTTAACATTGCTTCGGCTTTTGCCACACATTCACGTTCTGTCTTGGCTTCGGATAAAAATGCTTTGTAAGGTTCGCAGAAATCATAAGCTTCTTTGACACGTTCCGGAGCTTCCAGGGCAACGGAAGGAAACTTCCATGTCAGTTCTTCCTGGAGTTTCTGTCCGGCAGTCTTTTCATTTGTGTTTTCCATTGTAAAAATCTCCTTAGTTTATTGTAATAATTCGCCGATATAGTCCGTCGTCATGCGAACGGCCTGGTCGATAAAGGCCTGAAGCGGCCCGTTGGACAGCATGGCAATACGGGTATTGCAGCTGTCGAAAGGAATCAGAATCCGTCGGGCATTGCTGGCTCCGATCGCCTGGGCCATAGTCGGTGTTAATTCGCCAAGAATGGCATTGGCAACAACAATAGCAACAACGCCCACGATAATATCGGAGCGTCCTGCATTGAGGACGATGGCATTCTCGCCTGTGGCACCATCATTCGCACCGCCTTTGAGCATGTTGGAGGTGGCCAGGGAGTTGGTCCCCAGTGCACGGATGGTGACAGGCAGATCCTTTGGAAGGACAGAGGTAAGGGCAGAAATGTATTGTCTGCCAATGCCGCCGCCCTGACCGTCGATCACACTAATTAATATATTTTTCTTTTGCATGTTTCTTCCTTTCCGGTTAAAATCATTGTTCTTAGTATAGCTTAAAAAGGGAAAAAAAGCAATGATGCCGACGTTAATCCAGAATATCTCTTGTCATTTCCTGATGGGTTTTCTGATAGAAAGTCACTTGATTATGCATGTCGCAGGTAGCCAGCAAAACTTCCCTCAGATTAGAAATATTCTGGGTATGCATCTGTTTATTCAGCCACTGGATATCTTTGCCGGCGTGCTGCAGATTTTTCTCCATAATGTGACCGTCAATGATCACATTAGCCACAAGGAATTCCTGTTCAGGAGTCATAGACATATCTTCGGGAATGACGGGACGTTTGTCGGATTTTGGAAGGAAACTCATACGGCCATTGGGTTCCAGTATGATTGTCTGCAGATCCGACAAATTGAAATAGCCGTTGACCCGGCATTGCAGCAGCATTTCGGATAAATCTATTTTGCCTTTCAAGAGATTCTTTTCATAGATCGTGTCATGGTCCATCAGAATCAAAGGTTTGCCGGAGATCACTCGACGGGCGGCCATGGATTTGACGGAAATATAGGAAAGAACAATGGCGGCCAGGGCATAAACGACCATGGCAGTCAGGGGCAGCCACCAGCCCTTTTCAAGGGAGGTGGCCATTTCAGCGGCAATAGAGCCAATAGTGATGCCGTTGATATAATCAAACATGCTCATTTCAGACATCTGCCGGTAGCCCATGAGTTTGGTGAGGATGAAAAGGGCAATCAGGGAGAAAAGTGAGAGAAGAATGACGTTTAAGATATCCATAAGAAAACCTCCAAAAAATTTTAACCATCATCTAAAAATAGAAAATTATTTGCTTGATTATACGTGAATTTAACAATGGCATTAATAATATGTGTGTGTGCAGGAAAAACTATGCAGTTGTTTTATAGTGATGCTCGTTTATATCACCAATGGGGATGACATCGGGCAGCACAAATGATTACTTAATGACATCGTATTTAAAAGATTTTGCAAAAATACACCGGAACAGTTGCAAGAGGACTGGATTTAAGTGTATAATAAATTAAATTTGAGCAGATATTCATGCAAATTGCTTTGGGAAATCTTGCAAAGCAAGGACAGGAGGTTCTATGATTACATTACTTCAAAATGGTGCCTGGTTATTGAATGGCCAGGAAATTGTTGAAGATACTGCTGATAGTACGGCAATTCTTAATTCGAAGCTCGGTTATGTACCAGAGAAAAAAGATGCAGCAACGCAGACAATGGCTTACAATATTTTGCAGGCACATAATACTTCTGATTCAAAAGAGCATTTGAAGATCAAGTTCGACAAGATGACATCCCATGATATCACGTTTGTCGGCATTATTCAGACTGCAAGGGCAAGCGGACTTGAGAAATTCCCGATTCCGTATGTACTGACGAACTGCCACAACAGTCTTTGTGCAGTCGGCGGCACGATCAATGAAGATGACCATATGTTTGGACTTACATGTGCCCAGAAATACGGCGGCATTTATGTACCGCCACATCAGGCAGTCATCCATCAGTTTGCCCGTGAAATGCTGGCAACCTGCGGCGGCATGATTCTGGGATCTGACAGTCATACACGTTACGGTGCCCTTGGTACAATGGCTATCGGTGAAGGCGGCGGCGAATTGGCCAAACAGCTGCTTTGCAGAACGTATGATATCAATATGCCTGGGGTAGTCGGCATTTATCTGACGGGCGAACCGATGAAGGGTGTAGGTCCTCAGGACGTGGCATTGGCGATTATCGGTGAAGTATTTGCCAACGGCTATGTGAACAACAAAGTCATGGAATTCGTAGGACCAGGTGTTTCCAATCTGAGTGCAGAATTCCGTATCGGTATCGATGTTATGACAACAGAGACAACCTGTCTGTCTTCTATCTGGCGTACAGATGACAAGGTTGAAGAATTTTACGCATTACATAATAGACCGGAAGATTACAAAGAACTGAATCCTGGAAAAGTTGCTTACTATGATGGTATGGTTGTGGTTGATCTCAGCGCCATCAAACCAATGATTGCAATGCCGTTCCATCCAAGCAATACATATACAATTGAGGAGTTGAACGCCAATCTTGAAGATATTCTGGATGATGTGGCAAAACGTGCAGCAGTCAGCTTTGACGGTGCCGTTGATTACACATTGAAGGACAAGATTGTTGACGGCAAGTTATACTGTGACCAGGGTATTATCGCAGGATGTGCCGGCGGCGGATTCGAGAACATCTGCGATGCAGCGGATATTATGAGAGGCCGCAGCATCGGTTCAGACAAGTTTACCATGAATGTTTATCCTGCAAGTACACCAATTTATATGGAACTGCTGAGAAACGGCGTGGCAGCTGATCTGCTTGCAACAGGTACCGTTCTGAAGACAGCTTTCTGCGGTCCTTGCTTTGGTGCTGGTGACACACCGGCGAATAATGCTTTCAGTATCCGTCACACAACACGTAACTTCCCGAACCGTGAAGGCTCCAAGCTTCAGAATGGCCAGGTAGCTTCTGTTGCACTGATGGATGCCCGTTCTATCGCAGCAACAGCAGCTAATAAAGGATTCCTGACACCTGCAACCGATCTGGCAGATATTGAATACAAGCATCCAAAATATCATTTTGATAAGACGATTTATGACAACAGAGTTTATGACAGCAAGGGTGTGGCTCATCCTGAAGTGGAGATCCATTTTGGACCAAACATCAAGGACTGGCCTGCAATGACCGCTTTGACAGATGATCTGATCGTTAAGGTTGTATCCGAAATCCATGATCCGGTTACAACAACCGATGAATTGATTCCATCCGGTGAAACATCTTCCTTCAGATCCAACCCGCTTGGTCTGGCTGAATTTACATTATCAAGAAAAGATCCTGCTTATGTGGGTCGTGCGAAGGCTGTTCGTGCACTTGAAGAGGCAAGACAGGCCGGCGGATGCCCATGTTCAGGCGGTACAGAACTGTCTGATGAAGTCAAAGCAGTTATTGAGAATATCAAGAAAGCATTCCCGGATATGGATGCGAAGAAAACAGCTGTAGGCAGTACGATTTATGCGGTGAAGCCGGGGGATGGTTCTGCCCGTGAACAGGCTGCTTCATGTCAGAAGGTACTTGGCGGATGGGCCAATATTGCTAAAGGCTATGCAACAAAGCGTTATCGTTCCAACCTGATCAACTGGGGCATGCTGCCATTTATCTATCCTGAAGATGAGCTGCCGTTTGCCAACGATGACTATATTTTCATTCCTGGCATTAGAAAGGCGATTGAGGATAAGCTGACAGATATTCCTGCTTATGTTGTGGGCGAAGAGATGAAACCGATTACATTGAAGATGGGTGAACTGACAGATGATGAACGCAAGATCATTCTTGCAGGTTGTCTGATCAACTACTATAAAGAGGCTTAAGAGACTGAGTAAGTCAATGCTACTATATTGAGACAGGCCGGCGGTAGCTTTTGCCGCTGTCGGTCTGAACTTCACATATTACGGGAGGACATGACGATGGACAAGATTAAAATGACAACACCGTTGGTTGAGATGGACGGCGATGAGATGACAAGAATTCTCTGGAAGATGATCAAAGACGAACTGCTTCTTCCATTTATTGATCTGAAGACAGAATATTATGATCTGGGGCTGGAGTACAGAGATCAGACCAACGATCAGGTAACCATTGATTCTGCCATGGCAACAAAGAAATACGGTGTTGCTGTCAAATGTGCAACAATCACACCGAACGCTGCTCGTGTGAAAGAATACAATCTGAAAGAAATGTGGAAGAGCCCGAACGGAACGATCCGTGCCATTCTTGATGGTACTGTTT
>OLPU01000628.1_pt1 | contig 29997 bp, 28 predicted proteins | sample 1673111 | NCBI WGS metagenome assembly OLPU01 (sample SAMEA3136755, study PRJEB25190) | human gut metagenome | reverse complement strand
AGCTATGAAGAAAATTCTTTCTGATATCCAGGATGGTACATTTGCAAAAGACTTCTTACTTGATATGTCTGATGCAGGTGCACAGGTTCACTTCAAAGCTATGAGAAAGAAAGCTTCCGAGCATCAGTCTGAAAAAGTTGGCGAAGAAATCCGTAAACTTTACAGCTGGAATGGCGAAGACAAACTTATTAATAACTAATCAAAGAATAAGAATGAAAACCCCTGTCAAGACTATGACAGGGGTTTTGTTGCGAAAAATTATAATTCTACTATTTGTCCATTTTCAAAATCATATCTGCAATATTTTCCATTTCCGGATATAAATGGCTGGTAAGTATTGGTCTTAATATCCTTTAAATAGACAATACCGGTAGCAATCATTTCTACCAGGGAGAAACGTTCACTGAGACTGGAAATCCATTTGTAGGTTTTGTTCTTTGAGGAATCTGTCATGATCATATTGTAAGCATGACCATCAGGGGAGGCTTTTTCCAAAGAGAAGTATACTTTTTCAGCTTTGTCAGGTGTATCAAAGACCTGGCTGGTTATATAAGAAGAAAAATTAGTTTTAACAAATTTATGAAAAGAATTCAGGTCATAGGTGATTCCGGATACTTCATCAATGATCTTATCTCCGCGTTCCAGGCGGGTGCGGAGTACCTTCAAAACTTCCACAGTCCAGTTGATAAAGGAAATACTACTGTAATTCATACTCTCCAGAAGTGTACTGATTAATGCTTTTGATAATACATTTGATCTCACGGCCTCATCATAAAGTTCTTTCTTCATAATGTTCCCTCTTTTCTTATTATTTTGATTTAGAATTAAAGCTGTGATATTATAGAGTTACTGACATCATATGATTTTTAGGGAATATAATAAGTGGATGCACTAATATTATTATAAGTCGGTATCGTATAAAATGCAATAAAAAATAAGACAACTAAAATTGAAATTGTGTAAAATAACCAAATGGCAATGTCCGATGAAACAGACATTGCCACGAAAGAGATGATAAGAAGGAGATGGAAAATTTGAAAATAGAAGAGGAATTTATCAGTGGTTTTTGTCGTACTTGTAATATGGGGCAGACAGTATGCTGTGAATATACCATACAAGATAACGAAAAAACACTGTCATTTATGGATTGTGCCCATGAAAGGTGCGTAAATACAGGAGCCTGCGAGATTTACAGACAAGCAAAGGCACTGGAATGCAAATAGGTTATATGAAAATTTTTAAAATAAAGAGTTGATCAGATACAGAAAATTGGCACTGTCCGTTTAACTGTTCAACATAATAAATAATGCTTTTGACTCCGATGCCATGTCCCTCTTTTGCTGAAACAGGAATACCATCTACAAATTCCGGCATTTTTGCTACAGGGTTTTCAACCTGGAGCATAAGATGTTTCTTTTTTTGAGAAATAGTAAGTCTGGACCATCTGGATTGTCTGTCTGCCTGTTCTAATGCATGCATAGAATTTTCAAGTGCATTTGACAAAATTGTACAGAATGCAAGGTCAGAACAGGGCAGATCTTTTCCTGTAGAAATATTACAGTCAAGAGAAAATCCCCTGTCTGTGAAGCGGGAATCATAGATAGAGATTACAGAGTTCAGCATTTCATTTGGGGAGTAATTGGAAATAATGGTATCAGCGTATGCTGAGCTGATCTCTTTGATATATTCCTGTGCTTTTTCCAAATGATTATTTTGCAGCTGCATAAGGATGATGCTTAGGTGGTGACGCATATCATGACGCAGGATTGCCAGTTTTTGACTGCTGATTTTTACCTGATCAATTTCTTTCTGCATGGACTGAAGCTGGATCTCCATCAGGTTACTGTACTGCTTCAGTTCCTGCTTGTTTTCATATTCTCTGAAATAAATCATAAGAAATACCAGATATGCAATGCAGAAAGCGAATCCCATAAATTCAACGACTGCCTTGTTTCCGGAATACAGCAGACTGGAGAATTTGGTAGATGCATAATCAAAAATATAATAAACAAAAGGCAGGAATCCGATGATACTCAGTTCCCGGGTGCCTTTTGCAAAAATGGTACGGGTGGAACGAAAAACATATTTATAAAGAATGATAAATGTTCCAAACGTAGTCAGTATTCTGGCAGAATAGTAGCACCATTCTGTACCTGTTAGATTTAGTGCAAATAATCCGATCCAGTTACTCAGCTGACAACAAAGATATGCGGAGAAAACCGAAACACAGGAAGAAATCAGAGGAAACTTGTAATAAAAAGATAAAAACAGGATTAAAGGTAAATGTACAATTAAAGGATAGGATTGCAGGGCAAGTGCCTCTCCGAAAAATGCTGAAATAATGAGGTACAGGGAACCTTGAACACAAAACAGCAGGAATAGGGATAAAATATTTTTCTTATTTGATTTTACACCAAGAAAAAAGGCGGAACAGTAAATTCCAAAAAGCAAAGTGCCTGCATTGTGGATGGCAGACAGAATCTGTATGAACATAACAGAACCTCCTGATATCAGGTTAGGGGCAAAGTACTTTTGCCCATAACCTCATTATATATATTCAGTATAAAAGATTCCAGACTCATTCGCAAGTCTATACATTTATTCGCAGTATCTGACAGGAAGTGTGGATTGCTTATTGCTTTTCGCAATCTCCGCAGGGGACTTACTTGATTCGGTTAAATTTGTTGAAGTAGTCTGTGAATTATGGTATGTTTTTATGTATAAAGCGATAAAAGCAGAAATGATGCTATGTATCTGCTTACAAAAAAACTAAATGAGGTAATCTGAAATGAAATATGAAGTAAATGCATTGGGAAAACAGTGTCCCATACCGGTGGTAATGACAAAAAAGGTGATCGATCAGTCGGGAACAGGAGATGAAATAGAAATCCTGGTTGACAATGAGACTGCGGTAAACAATCTCAGCAGATTGGCAAATAAAACCGGTTGTACCTTTGTGTCAGAAAAACTGGAGGTAAAAAAATACAGGGTAAAAATGAAGGTTCAGACCGAACAGACAGGCACAGAAGTGAAGGAAGAGGAGTTTGTCTGTGAAATGCCGGGAAAGAAAGTAAAGGTAGCAGTGATTTCCGCTGATGTTATGGGAAAGGGAGATGATGAACTGGGAAAAGTTCTGATCAAGGGCTTTTTATATGCTTTATCACAGATGGAGACCCATGTGGATACAATTCTTTTTTACAACGGAGGAGCAAAGCTTACTACAGAAGGTTCTGACAGCATAGAAGATTTGAAGAAAATGGAAGCAGAAGGGACAGAGATACTGACCTGTGGTACCTGCCTGAAACATTATGGCCTGATGGAGAAGCTTTTGGTAGGAAAGGTTACGGATATGTATACCATTACTGAACGAATGATGGGGGCGGATAAAATTATCCGCCCGTAAACGATATACTAGATAGAAATGTGCTGCTCTTCAATATGATGTTTCTTTGCATAGCCGGTAAGAATCAGAGTGAGTGCGCCGTCTCCGGTAATATTGCAGGCAGTTCCGAAGCTGTCCTGAAGTGCAAAGATCGTGAGCATTAAAGCAGTGGCGTAATCTCCGAATTTCAGTATACCGGTGAGAAGGCCGAGAGAGGCCATGACAGTTCCACCGGGAACTCCGGGAGCACCTATGGCAAAAACTCCCAGAAGAATACAGAAAAGAGCCATAGTCCCGGGCGCCGGTACAGCACCATACAGGATTTTGGAAATTGTCATGCAGAAAAAAACTTCTGTCAGCACAGAGCCACAGAGATGAATGTTGGCAAATAAAGGAATACCAAACTGAATCATATCCTTTCTCAGGGGTTTAGCTTTTCCAGCACACTGAAGTGCTACGGCAAGGGTGGCTGCTGAGGACATGGTGCCTATTGCAGTAAGATAGGCGGGACCATAGTGGCGTATAACTTTCAGAGGATTTTCTCTGGCATAGATTCCGGCAGCAGTATACAGGAGAAACAGCCAGATAAAATGACCCAGTAATACAATGACAATAACTTTCAAGAATACAGGAAGCTGTCTGGTAATAGTTCCTTCGTAAGCCAGAGAACAGAAGGTCAGTCCAATGAACAGAGGAAGGATCGGAATAAGGATCCGGGATACCAGGGAAAGAACAATATTCTGAAATTCCTTCAGCAGGGAAGTCATCAGCTGTGCTTTGGTCCATGCAGAAGCCAGACCCAGCATAACAGCCAGAACCAGAGCACTCATGACAGGCATGATTTGTGGAATAGAAAGCTGAAAAATCACATCAGGAAGACTTCTCAGGCTGTCTGCACTGGAGCGGATAGATAAATGTGGAATCAGCAGGTAGCCTGCAGCTGTAGAGAATAAAGCTGCCCCCAGGGAAGAAAAATAGGCGATAAAGACAGCAATCCCCAACATGCGGGAAGCATTGTTACCAAGCTGGGTTATGGATGGGGCGATAAAACCGATAATGATCAGAGGAACACAGAAATTGATCAACTGCCCCAGAATATATTTCAGAGTTACGATAACATTTAATGCAGCTGTGGTGAAGGCGGATTCAGAGTTGAAATTTAAAAGCAGGCCGAATCCCATACCCAAGGCTACACTAACCAGAAGCTTAAATGGCAGACTATATAAAAATTTGCTTTTTTTCATAAAAATACCTCCTTTTAAGACAATTATAATATGAAATCGAAAAATCTACAATGGCTGATTGATACTTGCAAGTTTTTACCAAATCGTGTATATTAAAGGATAGTATAGCATTGAAAAATGCAAAAGGAGGATTACTTACTTATGAAAAAATCACTTTTGCTGGTTCTGGTATTGGGTCTGGCTTTTGCAGCTTCCGGCTGTGGATTTGATCCTACCATTGATTCCAGTGTTATGATCGTAAAAGTTACCCCTACACCGGAGGTGACACCTACACCGGAAGTGACACCTACACCGGAGGCAACTCCCATACCGGAGGTGACCACAGAGCAGACTGCCAGTGGGGTAAAGGTTGAGGTGAAAAACGGTACCTATTATGCAGCTTCTGAATTGAATCTTCGCTCAGATGCAAGTGCAGATGCAGAACTGGTGACAAGTGTAGCAGCTGGTACAACCTTAAACAGCACGGGGGTATGTGAGAATGGATGGATTCGTGTAGATTACAATGGACAGGTATGTTATGCAAGCGGTGACTTTGTAACAACTACAGCACCTGAAGGAACTCAGGACGGATCAGCAGACCAGGCAGCAGCACAGGATTAGTACGCAGAGCAGTAATCAATAAAAAACAAAATTATAAAATAAAAAGAGGAAGCGCATTGTGACGGAATGCGTTTCCTCTTTTTTAATCCAAACAAACAAGTAGGGAAGCGGATGATTTTATCCTCTTGACTTGGAACAACCGGATTATTGTGGGTAAACCAGCCTGTCCGGTTTGATATCGTAAAGTACTTCTTTCAGAAACTTTCCGGCCAGATATTTTGCCATTGGAAGATTCATATCCAGATAATTACCGCAATCTTTTGCAGCGGCACCGGGGACTTCTCCCTCAAAATCACGGATGAACTCAAAGGTCTCGGTCATCAGGGGTACAATATCACTGGATTCATAATCTCCAATCAGCAGGAGATAATTGCCGGTGCGGCATCCCATTGGTCCCCAGTAAAGCATTTTTGACCCGAATTCTGGGTGGTTCCTGAGAAATGTGGCAGCCAGATGCTCGATGGTATGAAGCTCTGCTGTATTCATGACAGGCTCTTCGTTTGGGGAGGTCATACGGATATCAAAGGTAGTGACCACGCTGTCACCTGCTTTATCCTTGCGGGAGACATAAATACCGGGCTGTAATTTAATATGATCTATGGTGAAACTTGTTATTTTTTCCATTTGGATTCCTCACTTTCCTATATGATACGATGGTCACAGGCGATATGCCTGTTTTGTCGCTTTTTATTGTAGCAGTCCCTGGGATTTATTTCAAGAGCCTACTTTTTGACTCTAACATCATTATATACACATGAAAAATATGTGAAAAGAGTTGTTTTTTTTAAATGATACGTTATAATGCAATAAGGAAGCCTGGCGATTTCACAGTAAAACCAGGTATGAAAAAATAGTAACAATCGGAGGTATAGATTTATGAAGAGAAAATTACTGGCAGCACTTTGTATTACAGCTATGTCAGCAGGACTGCTTGCAGGCTGCGGAAGCAGTGAAAAGGCAGAAGATACATCAAAATCACAGGAAACATCTGCAGAAGATACTTCTGAGCAGGAAAGTAAAACGGATACAAAAACAGAATCCGAGACATCAGACAGTGATGAGGCTGTAAGCGAGAAGGAAGCAGAAGAGGCAGGCTTCTCCGATGGTTCAGAAAGCGAATCAGCAGATAGTTCAGATACTGAAAGCAAGGATGCAGATAAGGAGAGTGCAGATGCTGCGCAGGGAGTACTTCTGGATACCTCAAAAGAGCTTACAGGAACACATCATGCAGAGATAGAGGTCAAGGATTACGGTACCATTGAAGTAGAACTGGATGCAGATTCCGCACCTGTTACAGTGACAAATTTTGTAAAGCTTGCCCAGGATGGATTTTATGACGGACTTACTTTCCATCGTATTATTGATGGATTTATGATCCAGGGCGGAGACCCTAATGGAGATGGAACCGGTGGATCTGATGAGAATATCAAGGGAGAATTCAGCAACAATGGCGTGGAAAATAATATTTCCCATACAAGAGGCACTATTTCCATGGCAAGAGCCCAGGATCCGGACAGTGGAAGCTCTCAGTTCTTTATTGTACAGGCAGACAGCACCTTCCTGGATGGGGATTATGCCGGATTTGGACATGTAACAGAGGGAATGGATATTGTGGATAAGATTTGTGAGGATGCAAAACCTACAGATGATAATGGAACCATTTCAAAAGAGGAGCAGCCTGTGATCGAGAAAGTTACGATCATAGACTGATGGAGAATTTGAAAATGCTTGAGGGAAAAACTGTATTACTGGGTGTGACGGGCAGCATTGCGGCATATAAGATCGCCAGTCTGGCCAGCGCATTAAAGAAGCGTCATGCAGATGTGCATGTACTGATGACAGAAAACGCTACAAATTTTATCAATCCCATTACTTTTGAAACTCTCACAGGAAATAAATGCCTGGTAGACACCTTTGACCGGAATTTCCAGTTTCAGGTAGAGCATGTATCCATTGCAAAGAAGGCAGACGTAGTGATGATCGCACCTGCAAGTGCAAATGTGATCGGCAAGCTGGCTCATGGGATTGCAGATGATATGCTTACCACCACGATCATGGCATGTAAATGTAAGAAATTCATTTCACCAGCCATGAATACAAATATGTTTGAAAACCCTGTTGTACAGGATAACCTTAAGATTCTGGAGCATTATGGATATGAAGTGATTGCACCGGCAAGCGGATATCTGGCATGTGGTGATACAGGTGCGGGCAAGATGCCTGAACCGGAGACATTGATTGCTTATATTGAAAGAGAAATTGCCTGTGAAAAAGATCTGAAGGGTAAAAAAATTCTGGTAACAGCGGGTCCCACACAGGAGGCAATTGACCCTGTGCGATATATCACGAATCATTCTTCCGGAAAAATGGGTTATGCAATTGCGAAAACTGCCATGCTTCGTGGTGCAGATGTTACGCTGGTGAGCGGACGTACTGCTATCGAGCCGCCAATGTTTGTAAATCTGGTACCTGTTGTGACTGCAAAGGATATGTATGAAGCAGTGACTTCTATCAGTGATGAACAGGACATTATCATCAAAGCGGCGGCAGTTGCGGATTATCGCCCTGCAAAAGTCAGCAATGAGAAAGTCAAGAAGAGTGAGGGACAGATGTCCATAGACTTGGAAAGAACAGATGATATTTTGAAATATCTGGGAGAACATAAGCCAATGGGACAGTTTTTATGCGGATTTTCCATGGAAACCCAGAATGTGATCGAGAATTCCAGAGCAAAGCTGGTAAAGAAGAACCTGGATATGGTTGCAGCAAACAATGTAAAAGTAGAGGGTGCCGGATTCCAGGGAGATACCAATGTCCTGACATTGATTACCCGGGAAGAGGAAATTTCACTTCCTCTTATGACAAAAGAAGGTGCAGCCGGCAGACTTCTGGATAAAATTCTTGCTATGACAGCTGGCAATAAATAAAGAAAAGGATAGAAGGGGAGGCTGTTGCACAAAAGAGGTTTGCGGCAGTCTCCTTTTGTATCACATAAGTTATCATAAAATGTAAAAAAGATAAGGAAATGACAGAATGATTTTAGCAATTGATATAGGAAATACGAACATTGTAGTTGGATGTATAGATGAAGAAAAAATTTATTTTACAGAGCGGCTTTCGACAGTGCGCACAAAGACAGAGCTGGAGTATGCGGTAGACCTTAAAACTGTGCTGGATATTTACCATATTAAACGGACAGACATTGAGGGGTGCATTATTTCTTCAGTTGTGCCTCAGATTACAGGTATTGCAAAACTGGCAGCAGAGAAAATTCTGAAAAAAGAGGTTATGGTGCTGGGGCCTGGTGTAAAGACTGGTTTGAATATTGTGATGGATAATCCGGGACAGCTGGGAGCTGATCTGGTGGCTGATGCGGTGGCAGGACTGGCTAGCTATCCGGTTCCTCTTGTGGTGATCGATATGGGCACTGCTACTACAATATCAGTGGTGAACAGCAAGAAACAATATATAGGTGGTATGATCATGCCAGGTGTGGGAATTTCTCTGGATGCGCTTACTGCCAGAGCTTCCCAGCTTAGTGGAATCAGCATCGATGCACCCAGACATATTATCGGAAAAAATACAATTGAGTGTATGAAAAGTGGGGTGCTTTATAGCAATGCGGCGGCTTTGGACGGAATTATTGACCGTATAGAAGAAGAACTTGGAGAAAAAACAACTGTGATTGCTACCGGCGGTCTGGCAAAGAAGATTGTGCCTCACTGCAGAAAGGAAATCATCCTGGATGAAGAACTGCTTCTCAAGGGCTTGATGTTGATTTACAGGAAAAATAAATAATTCGGGTAAAGTAAAAAAGAGGAATTGACGAAAATGGAAGAACAGCAACATATTTTCACGAACAAAATGCTCCGAACCCTGTTGATACCGGTTATTTTTGAACAGGTACTGAATTCTCTGATGGGAACTGTGGATACCATGATGGTCAGCAATGTAGGCTCTGCTGCAATATCCGCAGTATCTCTGGTGGATTCCATCAACGTATTGGTGATCCAGGCGTTCTCAGCGCTGGCAGCAGGCGGTGCAATCCTCTGTTCACAGTACATAGGTCAGAAAAATCATGAAATGGCAAATAAATCAGCAAGACAGGTATTATTTATCATTACTGCCATATCCGTAGCAGTGACTGCTCTGTGCTTGCTATTTCGTGTGCCGCTGTTAAAACTGATATTCGGAAAAGTAGAAGCAGATGTTATGACTGCCTCTCAGGTGTATTTCTTCTATACGGCATTATCCTTCCCATTTATAGCACTTTATGATGCGGGAGCATCCATATTCCGGTCCCAGGGAAATACCAGAGGGCCAATGACAGTATCGGTTATTTCAAATGTGATCAATATCGGCGGAAATGCGGCGCTGATCTGGGGATTCAATATGGGAGTGGCAGGAGCTGCCATCGCAACTCTTGCATCCAGAGTCTTTTGTGCTGTAGTGGTACTTTGGCAGCTTCGTATGGACAGACAGCCTATTGTAGTCAGAAATTACAGACAGATCCGCCCCGATGGAAAAATGATCAGAAGAGTTCTGGCTCTGGGAATCCCGTCCGGCATAGAGAACAGCATGTTCCAGCTTGGAAAGCTGGCAATACAGTCTTCCGTATCTACACTGGGGACGGTAGCCATTGCAGCTCAGGCAATGACGAATATCCTTGAGAACCTTAACGGTATTGCAGCTATCGGTGTAGGAATTGGTCTGATGACTGTAGTAGGACAGTGTCTGGGAGCGGGCAGAAAGGACGAGGCAGTTTACTATATTAAGAAATTAAGTGTTCTTGCAGAAATCATTGTTGTTGCAAGCTGTCTTTTGGTGTTTGCCTTAACCATTCCGGTCACAAAGCTGGGTGGTATGGAACCGGAAAGTGCAAGAATGTGTTTCCATATGATATCCTGGATAACGGTTGTCAAACCTATTGTATGGACTCTGGCATTTATCCCTGCCTATGGCCTCAGAGCAGCCGGAGATGTAAAATTTTCTATGATCACATCCTGTATCACTATGTGGACATTCCGTTTTTGTCTTTGTGTATATCTGATCCGTTTCAGAGGCTTCGGCCCAATGGCTGTATGGATTGGAATGTTTACTGACTGGACAGTGCGGGGAATCGTATTTTCTCTTCGCTTCCACAGCAGGAAATGGCTGAAGCATAAGGTAGTATAACAAGGCGGTATAACCATGAAATGCGTTGACTTTTACTGCTCAAAATTATATAATGATTCTCGGAAATAATTCTGGAAAAGCATTACAGGAAGTCAGGTGAAATTCCTGCGCAAGTCCGTTACTGTAACAGCCAGATACTGTCTGCTTTTCATTGTAGAGAGGAAATATGATCTGCGGCAACCAGAGGATATTTCGGGAAAAGAACTTTCAGGAGGGATTTTGTTGCGCACAGAAATCCCTCCTTTTTATGTATAGCAATGCTGTGGAGTAATCTGCAGACAGAATGTGACAACAATGCAGCAAAGGAGGCGTCATGAAAAACGGACTGGAAGATTACTACGTGATACGTGGCAATAAAAAAATGAGGTTTGGCTATACAACAGGCTCCTGCGCAGCAGCTGCATGTAAGGGTGCTGCAGAGATCCTGCTGGGTGGTGTCATGCAGAAGGCTGTCACCTTGATGACTCCTAAGGGAATCCTGCTTACACTGGAACTGAAAGACATCCGGATTGAAGGAAATCAGGTGACCTGTGCAATTCAGAAGGATGCAGGAGATGATCCGGATACTACCAATGGAATTCTGGTTTATGCCACAGTGCAGAAAACAAAAGAACCGGGAATCATCCTCGACGGAGGTGTTGGTGTGGGAAGGGTAACAAAAGCCGGACTTTCCCAGAAAATCGGGGAAGCAGCTATTAATCCTGTGCCAAAGGCCATGATTTTGCGTGAAGCCACAGAAATTGCTGAGAAATATGATTATGAGGGTGGTCTGAAAATCATCATTTCCGTTCCTGAAGGTGTGGAAATTGCAAAGAAAACCTTTAATCCACGTCTGGGAATTGTGGGAGGAATCTCCATTCTGGGAACTTCCGGGATTGTAGAACCTATGAGCGAAGCTGCTCTTGTACAGAGTATCAATGTAGAGATGAAGCAGCATTTTTCCCAGGGAGAAGAATATCTTCTGGTAACACCGGGAAATTACGGGGCAGATTATCTGCGGGAGCATATGGATCTCCCTTATGAAAAAAATATTAAATGCAGCAATTATGTAGGTGAGACCATTGACATGGCAATTGATATGGGAGTTAAGGGAATCCTTTTCATCGCCCATATTGGAAAGTTTGTAAAAGTTGCAGCAGGGATCATGAATACCCATTCCCACAGTGCAGATGCCAGGATGGAAGTGCTGGCATCCAATGCGATCCGGGCAGGAGCATCGTTGGAGTGTGCAAAGGAAATCCTGAATGCATCTACTACAGATGAAGCAATAGACATTCTGGAAAAAAATCAGATACTTCAGAAGACCATGAAAGAGATCCTGGACAGGATCCAGTTTTATTTAAATCACAGATCCTATGAGCAGATCCTTCTGGGGGCAGTGATCTTTAATAATACTTATGGGTATCTGGGACAGACTGCAGATGCAGAGAAGCTGATAAAGCTGATTAATGCACAGAATGATGAGGCACAGTTACAATAAATTTATAATATAAAAGGAGAATGATAAATTATGGTACATTTCGTAGGAGCAGGTCCGGGAGCACCGGATCTTATCACAGTAAGAGGAAAACAGTATCTGGAGGAAGCAGATGTGGTGATCTATGCAGGATCACTGGTAAATCCAAAGCTTCTGGAATATACAAAGGACATCTGCACCATCTACAACAGTGCAAAAATGACACTGGAGGAAGTGATCCATGTGATCGAGAAGGCGGAAGCAGAGGGAAAGACAACTGTCCGCCTTCATACCGGAGATCCATGTATTTACGGTGCAATCCGTGAACAGATGGATATTCTGGATGAGAAAAATATCGCTTATGATTACTGTCCGGGTGTCAGTGCATTCTGCGGTGCTGCAAGTGCCCTGAATCTGGAATATACTCTGCCGGATATTTCCCAGAGTGTGATCATTACACGAATGGAAGGCAGAACTCCGGTTCCATCCAAGGAAAGCATTCAGTCATTTGCGGCTCATCAGGCAACTATGGTTGTATTCTTAAGTACAGGAATGCTGGAAGAGCTGAGCAGACGTCTTATTGAAGGCGGTTACACAGCAGAAACACCTGCAGCCATTGTATATAAGGCAACCTGGCCGGAACAGAAGACCTTCGTCTGCACAGTGGGAACACTGGCAAAAACGGCTGCAGAAAATAATATTACAAAAACTGCTCTGATGATCATCGGAGATACAGTTGCAGCAGCACATTATGACCGTTCCAAGCTGTATGATCCGGAGTTTACTACAGAATTTCGTGAAGCTGTGAAATCAAAAACACATCACTCATAGAATCTGGTAACCTTAAGGAATTGCTATCGTTTATGAGATTACTGTAAACAGGAGAAAGAGAAGGAATATAACAGTGAAGGTTGCACTTATATGCTTCAGCCTTACCGGTCAGCAGACCGGGGAGAGATTATACCGGGGGCTGGAAGCTGCCGGTATGACAGCAGAACTGGATAAAAAAAGTAAATATCTTCTGGATTCTATTCAGGTCAGTACCTCTGCATGGGCAGGAGAGAAATTTTCTGATTCAGATGCACTGATCTTTATCGGTGCCACCGGAATTGCCGTCCGCAGCATTGCGCCTTATGTAGCGTCAAAGAAGTCAGACCCTGCGGTGCTGGTCGTAGATGAGTGTGGAAAGTTTGTCATTTCCCTTCTGTCAGGACATCTGGGCGGTGCCAATGAACTGGCGCTGAAAACAGCAGAAATTCTGGAAGCAATACCAGTGGTCACAACAGCCACAGACCTGCATCACCGTTTTGCAGTAGATGTTTTTGCAAAGAAAAACAATTGCAATATTTTTAACATGAAAGCAGCAAAGGAAGTCTCTGCTGCACTTCTGGCAGGAAAGAAAGTTGGATTTTACAGTGAGTTTCCGACGGACGGCGAACTGCCGGAGGGGCTGGTCCGGTGTGACGAATATGGGAATCCTGTCAACAGTACGGATGACAGATCAGAAGAGGAAACACAGAAAAGCTCTGATTTTAATGGAACAGGGACAGACTGTACGAATATAGACTGCGGAGTTGCGGTTACTGTACATACTTCCTGTAATCCTTTTATTTCTACCACACAGGTAGTTCCGAAATGTCTGACTCTGGGTATGGGCTGCAGGAAAGACAAGGATGCCCGTGGAATCGCAGAGGCAGCGCAGAAGGTGCTGGACAGATCCGGATTTCATAAAGAAGCATTTGAGCAGATCGCAAGCATTGATCTGAAGAAAGAAGAAAAGGGAATCCTGTCATTGTCACAGGACTGGCAGATTCCTTTTGTGACTTATACAGAAGAAGAATTAAAACAGGTGCCTGGAGAATTTACTCCCTCACCTTTTGTAAAAAAGATCACAGGTGTGGACAATGTCTGTGAGAGAAGTGCAGTCCTTGCCAGTGGAAATGGCAGGCTGCTGCAGAGAAAAACAGGAGAAAATGGTGTGACCACAGCAGTGGCTGCCAGGGAATGGAGGATACATTTTGAGTAAAATATATGTAATCGGAATCGGACCGGGAGCTTATGACCAGATGACAGGAAAAGCGATCCGCGCCATGAATGAAAGTGATGCGATCATCGGATATACCGTATATGTAGACCTGGTGAAGGAATATTTTCCGGGAAAAGAATTTATGACTACACCAATGAAAAAGGAAGTGGACCGCTGTGTCCTTGCCTTTGAAGAGGCAAAAAAAGGCAAGACTGTTTCCATGATCTGCAGCGGTGATGCAGGAGTTTACGGTATGGCAGGTCTGATGTATGAGGTTGGTGTCAATTATCCGGAAACAGAACTGGAGATCATCCCGGGTGTGACAGCTGCAACAGGTGGAGCTGCTGTTCTGGGTGCACCTTTGATCCATGACTTCTGTCTGATCAGCTTAAGTGACCTTCTCACACCATGGGAAAAGATAGAGGCAAGACTTCTGGCAGCAGCTCAGGCAGATTTTGTTGTATGCCTTTACAATCCGTCAAGTAAAAAACGTCATGATTACCTGCAGAAAGCCTGTGATCTGATGATGAAATACAAATCACCGGATACCATCTGCGGAACAGTTTCCAATATTGCAAGAGAAGGCGAAGAAGCTCATGTAATGACATTAAAGGAACTGAGAGATACACAGGTGGATATGTTTACCACAGTATTTATCGGTAATTCTCAGACAAAGGAAATCAACAATAAGATGGTAACACCGAGGGGATATAGGAATGTATAAAGTTCTTGTTTTTGCGGGAACAACAGAAGGATACGAGATCTGCCGGTTTCTGGCAGATCATAAGATAGAGACAAAGGGATTTGTTGCCACAGAATATGGCAGCAAATCTCTTACAGAAAATGAATTTCTCACTGTTCAGACCGGAAGACTGGATGCAGCGGACATGGAAGAGGTCTTTTTACAGGAGAAACCGGAAATGGTGCTGGATGCTACCCATCCTTATGCTGCTGAGGTGACTGTAAATATCAGGACAGCCTGTGAAAATACGCAGACAGCATATTACAGGGTGCTGAGAGAAGCAGGAGAACATGAGGATAGGGCAGTATATGTGGACAGTGTTCAGGCTGCTGCAGATTATCTGGATCAGACCCAGGGAAATGTATTGCTGACAACAGGAAGCAAGGAACTGGCCGGTTTCACAGGCATGAAGGATTATCAGAACCGTCTTTATGCAAGAGTCCTTTCTCTGCCCAATGTGATGAAAGCCTGTGCAGAGCTGGGATTTGAGGGAAAACATCTGATAGGAATGCAGGGGCCTTTTTCCAGAGAGCTGAATGCTGCAATGCTCAGACAGTATGACTGCAGATATCTGGTCACAAAGGATACAGGAAAAGCAGGTGGATTTCAGGATAAGATCGATGCTGCCCTGGAATGTGATGCAGTTCCTGTGATCATCGGGCGTCCTCTGAAGGAGGAAGGCATGTCTGTGAGAGAATGTAAGAGATTTCTTACAGAACATTTCAGCTTAGCCCACAGACCGCATATTACATTGCTGGGAATTGGAATGGGAAGTCAAAAACTTCTCACTGTCCAGGGTAAGAACAGCCTGGATCAGGCGGATCTTCTGATCGGTGCCAGGAGGATGGTGGATTCTGTGAAACGTCCGGGACAGGATGTGTTCGTGGAATACAGAAGCCAGGAGATCAGGGATTATATTGATGCACACCCGGAGTATGACAATATTGTGATCGTCCTTTCAGGAGATGTGGGCTTCTACAGTGGAGCCAGAAAACTTCTGGAAGTACTGTGTCAGGATCGAGAGGATAATACAGAGATAGAGATTCAGTGTGGGATTTCCTCAGTTGTATATTTTATGTCCCAAATAGGATTGTCCTGGGATGATGCCAAAATCGTCAGTGCACATGGAAGAGGATGTAATCTTATCTCACATATCTGTTATGCGGAGAAAGTATTTTCCATACTTGGAACCTCAGACGGTGTAGCAGTTCTGGCAGAGAAACTGGTAAAATACGGGATGGGTGATGTGCTCCTTTATGTGGGAGAGAATCTGTCTTATGAAAATGAGAAGATTTTTGTAAAACCAGCCAGTGAACTGACAGAATATAAGGGTGATCCTTTGTCCGTCATCTGTGCAGTAAATGAAAATGCAGGAACACGTCTGGAGACGCATGGGATCAGAGATGAGGAATTTATCAGAGGCAAAGCACCTATGACAAAGGAAGAGGTGCGTACGGTATCCCTTTCCAAATTGCGGCTGACTGCTGATTCTGTCTGCTATGATGTGGGTGCAGGAACAGGCTCACTGTCAATAGAGATGGCACTTCGTGCTCATCAGGGACAGGTCTGGGCAATTGAGAAAAAGGAAGACGCAGTTGAACTGATCCACCGGAATAAGGTGAAATTTGCAGCGGATAATCTGGAGATTGTGGAAGGACTTGCACCGGAGGCTCTGAAAGATCTTCCGGCACCGACCCATGCTTTTATCGGAGGCTCGTCAGGAAATCTGAAAGAGATCGTGAAGCTGCTGGTTGAAAAGAACCCTCAGGTCCGGATCGTGATCAACTGTATCACTCTTGAAACTGTGTCTGAAGCATTGGAAACAGCGAAAGAGTTTGGATTTGAAGAAAATGAAATCGTGCAGCTAAGTGCGGCACGTTCAAAGGCAATCGGACGTTATCATATGATGATGGGCGAGAATCCTATTTATATTATTACACTTCAGAATCCCGGGAAATAACAAATGATGCAGATATCAGGGATTATAAATTAACAGTTAAGGAAATACAGATTAACAGTTAATAGATTGGAATGCCCTGAAATTGTTGAAAAAATATAGGACAGAAACAGGTTACTGTTCACGCACTACACTGGAAACGGAGTGAACAGTAACCAGAAACAGAGGAGAACAGGGATGGATATTCCAAGAATACTTCTTGCGGCAGGAGCCAGCGGCAGTGGCAAAACACTGATCACCTGCGGACTTCTGCAGGCACTGGTCAATCGAAAAATGAAAGTGGCATCTTTTAAATGCGGACCGGATTATATAGATCCCATGTTTCATTCCAGAGTCATCGGGACGAAATCCCGTAATCTGGATACCTTTTTTACAGATGCCCAGACAACCCGATACCTGCTTGGAAAAAATGCAGCAGACTGTGATATTGCAGTAATGGAAGGTGTTATGGGCTATTATGACGGCGTGGGTGGAATATCCACGAAAGCAAGCGCCTATGACCTGGCAGATACCACAGATACTCCGGTCATCCTTGTGGTAAACAGCAGAGGAATGAGTATTTCCCTGGCAGCTTATATCAAAGGTTTTATGGAGTACAAAGAGAAAAGCCATATCAAAGGCGTAATCTTTAACCAGATGTCTCCCATGCTTTATCCCAGAATGAAGAAGCTGGTGGAAGAACAGCTTGAGGTGGAGGTTCTTGGATATGTGCCAAAGGTAGAGGACTGTGTGATCGAGAGCCGTCATCTGGGTCTTGTGCTTCCTGAGGAGATTTCTGATCTGAAGGAACGTTTGCAGAAGCTTGCCGGAATATTGGAAGATACACTGGAAATCGACAGGATCCTTGCACTTGCCAAAAATGCAGAGGAGCTGCAAGTGCCGGAATCTCTGATACAGAAAGACAGGACATATGGATATTGTCTGCCACAGAAGCTGCGTATCGGAGTGGCAAAGGATGAAGCCTTTTGTTTCTTCTATGAAGACAATTTCCGTCTCCTTCAGGAAATGGGGGCAGAGCTGGTTGATTTCTCGCCAATTCATGATGAACATCTTCCTGTAGATCTGGATGGGATTCTTCTCTATGGCGGTTATCCGGAATTAAATGGAGAGGCACTGGAACGCAATGCATCCATGAAAGAAGAGATTGCACAGGCAGTTAAACAGGGCATGCCATGTATGGCAGAATGCGGAGGCTTTATGTATCTTCATGAGCAGATGGAGGATATGGGCGGAGTGTTCCGGAAAACCTGCGGAGTGATTCCCGGAAAATGTTTCCGTACTCCCAGATTGACCAGATTTGGATATATCACATTAACTGCCGGGAAGCCTGTTTTCGGCAGAAGTGCAGAGGAGATCGGTGAGATTCCGGCTCATGAATTCCACTATTTTGATTCTGAGAATTGCGGAAGTGACTTCCATGCGGCGAAGCCTTTAAGTAAAAGAGGCTGGGACTGTATACACAGCAGCAGTAACCTGCTGGCAGGATATCCTCATATCTATTATTATGGAAATCCCCAGATTCCCAGGGCTTTTCTCATGAAATGTCTGGAATATCATAACAAGGAGTTTTAAAAATATGTTATATTACAGTATGCCTGCCCTTGCAGCAGGCTTCATACTTGATCTTATAATAGGAGATCCCAGATGGCTATATCATCCGGTATGTCTGATCGGAAATCTGATCGCATTTCTGGAAAAAATACTCCGAAAGATTTTTCCGAAAACAGATAAGGGCGAACTGGCTGCAGGTATAGTGGAAGTGATCCTTGTCTGTCTGTTAAGCGGTGGAATCCCATTTCTGATCCTACACATTCTCTATGGAATCTCAGTATGGGTGGGATTTGCACTGGAAACCTTCTGGTGTTATCAGCTTCTGGCAACGAAATCTCTGAAAACAGAGAGCATGAAAGTCTATGACAGACTGAAAAACGGAACTTTGGATGAGGCCCGTTATGCAGTATCCATGATCGTAGGTCGTGATACCCAGTCGCTGACAGAGGAGGGGGTTACAAAGGCGGCAGTAGAGACTGTGGCAGAGAATGCTTCTGACGGTGTCATAGCACCGATGCTTTATATGGCAATCGGCGGAGTGTGGCTGATGTTCCTTTACAAAGGAATCAATACCATGGATTCCATGCTGGGATATAAGAATGATAAATATCTGTATTTTGGTCGCTGCGCTGCAAAGCTGGATGATGTGGCCAATTATATTCCAGCCAGACTTTCAGGATGGCTGATGGTGGCAGCCTCTGCATTTGTAAAAATGGATATGAAAAATGCAGCCAAGATCTACCGCAGAGACAGAAGAAATCATGCCAGCCCCAATTCTGCACAGACAGAGGCAGCAATGGCAGGTGCGCTGGAGGTACAGCTTGCAGGCAATGCTTACTATTTCGGAAAGCTTTATGAGAAACCAACCATAGGAGATGGAATCCGCCCTGTGGAGGTGGAGGATATCAGACGTTCCAATCGCCTGCTTTATGCAACAGCGATTCTGGGGGCTGTGATATTTCTTCTGATCGGAAGTGCAGTGCGATATTGTTTCTTTTTATAATTCCGGTAACGTGGATTGCTGAATAGTTATTAATATAAAACATGTATAGTAAGACAGGAGACAACTGATGACAAAACATATACATGGCGGTGATGTTTATAAATATGATCACTGTCTGGATTTCTCTGCAAACTGTAATCCGCTGGGAACACCGCAGAGTGTAAAGCAGGCGATCATAGACAGTGTAGAGGACCTGAGTGATTATCCCCGTGTAGGATGCGGACCTCTGAAAGAGGCAATCGCAGATTATGAACATACAAAAAAAGAATATCTGATCTGCGGGAATGGAGCCGCAGACCTTATTTTTTCCCTCAGCAGGGCATTGAATCCAAAGAAGGCCCTTCTTCCTGCTCCTACCTTTGCGGAGTATGAACAGGCACTGGTCAGTGTTGGCTGTGAGATCAGCAGATATTATCTGAAAGAGGAAAATGATTTCTGTATACAGAAAGATTATCCGGATGTTCTGAAAAGAGAAAAGCCGGATATTATTTTCCTGTGTAATCCCAATAATCCTACAGGGATCACCATACCTCAGGACCTTCTGGAAGAAATTTTGGAAACCTGTGCCATGCAGGGAATATTTATGGTAGTAGATGAGTGCTTCCTGGATTTTGTAAAAGATCCGGAGAAACATACGCTGAAGGGAAAACTGGCAAAATATCCCGGACTTTTTATTCTTAAGGCATTTACCAAAAGATATGCGATCCCCGGTGTGCGTCTGGGCTATGGATTCTGTTCGGACAGGGAAGTACTTGACCGGATGGAGGCAGTCACCCAGCCCTGGAATGTGTCTACCATGGCACAGCAGGCAGGAATGGCAGCACTGAAGGAAGCAGAATATGTGGAAGCAGGACGGCAGATCATTTTCCGTGAATCTGCATGGATGAAGGAAAAGATGAGACCGGTTGGGCTGACGGTATATCCTTCTGAAGCAAATTATATATTCTTTTACGGACCTGAGGATCTCTTTGAAAGATGTGTTGCAAAGGGGATCCTGATCCGGGACTGCAGTAACTATCCGGGGCTGAAAAAAGGATATTACCGTGTGGCAGTGAAGCTGCATGAACAGAATGAAAAGCTGATAGAGGTACTGGAAGAAGTGCTTTCATAAGTATTTATACAGGAGAAAAGGGGAAACAAAAAAATGGCAAAAGCGATTATGGTGCAGGGGACAATGTCCAATGCAGGAAAAAGCCTTCTGGCAGCAGGGCTTTGCAGGATTTTTAAACAGGATGGATACAGGGTGGCACCCTTTAAATCCCAGAATATGGCACTGAACTCTTTTATTACAGAAGAGGGGCTGGAGATGGGCAGAGCTCAGGTGATGCAGGCGGAGGCAGCCGGAATTAAGCCTTCTGTGCTGATGAACCCCATTCTTCTGAAGCCTACCAATGATGTAGGCTCCCAGGTGATCGTAAACGGAGAAGTCCTGGGAACCATGAGTGCCAGAGACTATTTTAAATATAAGAAAAAGCTGGTGCCGGATATTATGAAAGCTTATGATAAACTGGCATCAGAAAATGATATCATTGTGATCGAGGGAGCAGGAAGCCCGGCAGAGATTAATCTGAAAACAGAAGATATCGTAAATATGGGAATGGCAAAGATGGCAAAGGCACCGGTGCTTCTGGTGGGAGATATTGACAGAGGTGGTGTTTTTGCACAGCTGATCGGTACAGTGGAGCTTCTGGAAGAGGATGAAAGAGAGATGGTAAAGGGTCTGATCATCAACAAATTCCGCGGCGACAAGACCATCCTTGATCCGGGAGTGCAGATGCTGGAGGAGAGAAGCCATATCCCTGTAGTGGGAGTGGCTCCGTATCTGGATATTCAGGTGGAGGATGAGGACAGCCTCACAGAAAGATTTGACAGAAAACAGGAAGTGGATCTTATTGATATTGCGGTGATCCGGGTACCAAGGATCTCCAATTTCACAGATTTTAATCCACTGGAAAGTATCCCGGGCGTTTCCCTGAGATATGTACAGCATGTCAGTGAACTGAAAAATCCGGATATGATCATCCTTCCAGGAACAAAAAATACAATGGAAGATCTGCTGTGGATGCGGGCTAATGGTCTGGAAGCTGCAGTTTTGAAGGAAGCTGCAAAGGGTAAGATTATCTTTGGAATCTGTGGCGGTTATCAGATGCTGGGTGAGACCTTAAGTGACCCTCATCATGTGGAAGCCGGAGGAACCATCAAGGGAATGGGACTGCTTCCTATGGATACTGTTTTTGCGGAAAAGAAAACCAGAACCAGAGTTTCCGGCAGATTTCTGGAACTTGAGGGAGAGCTGCAGGCACTTTCCGGCGCAGAACTGGAGGGTTACGAGATCCATATGGGAGAAACTGTGTTAAAAGGCGAGGCCGGACACAGTGTATCCATTGAAGATCAGGTATCAGGAGAGTGTAAGGAAGACGGTGCATACTGTAAAAATGTCTGTGGAACCTATGTTCATGGAGTTTTTGACAGGGAAGATGTGGCAGAGGCTGTTGTACGTGTCCTGGGTGAGAAAAAGGGAATCGATGTATCTCAGATGACAGGAATCGATTTTGCAGCATTTAAAGAAACCCAGTATGATATTCTGGCAGCAGAACTGAGAAAACATCTGGATATGAAGAAAATCTACGAAATTCTGGAGCAGGGGATCTGATCCGGAACTGTATGGTGAGCCATACTAGATAAGCCAATGAGTGATAGATGTAACTATTGTATACGGGAATTTATGGAATTTGGGAGATAAGGAATGAAAGTAGAACTGGAAAATGTAAAACCAATGGATATAGAGAAACGCAGCTTTGAGATCATCACAGAGGAACTTGGAGATAAAAAGCTGGTTCCCGGAACAGAGCTGATCGTAAAGAGATGTATTCACACAAGCGCAGACTTTGATTATGCAGAGAATCTCTGTTTCTCTGAGAATGCAGTTGAGAAAGCAATTGCTGCTATCAAAGACGGTGCCTGCATTGTGACAGATACACACATGGCAGAGTCCGGGATCAACAAGAGAGTCCTTTCCCGTTACGGCGGAGAAGTATTCTGCTTTATCTCTGACGAGGACGTAGCTGCCACAGCAAAAGCCAACGGAACCACAAGAGCTACAGCCAGCATGGATAAGGCTGCTGCCATGGGAAAGAAGCTGATCTTTGCCATCGGAAATGCCCCCACTGCGCTGGTACGTCTCTATGAACTGATTGAGGATGGCAAGCTGGATCCTGAGCTGATCATCGGTGTGCCGGTAGGCTTTGTAAATGTGGTCCAGTCCAAGGAACTGATCATGCAGGCAGACGTACCTTATATTGTAGCCAGAGGAAGAAAAGGCGGAAGCAATGTTGCCGCATGTATCTGTAATGCATTGCTTTATATGATTGATAATAACAGAGGATACTAATTAATTCTGTATCTGACTGATATCCTTTAACAGCTTGCATGCCGGGACGAAATCTGCCACAGGCATGGAGGAGCAGGAGAGGATCAGGGTAATCTTACCGGGAGCCTCTCTCAGAAGCTGCAGGCGCAGACCATTGGTCTGTGCCTTTTTTTGAAGCTCCTGCCAGGTAAGAGTTGTGGACAGAGTCAGGGCCAGGCTGGTACCTGCGGCTCCGGTCTGGATCTGGGAATCTTTTCCAAATACTTCCTGCACAGCACTGCGGAGTGCTTTCAGTTTTACAGAATACAGACGTTTCAGCTTACGGGTCTGTGCTGCCAGGTGACCATCCCGGATAAATTGGCACAGAGCAATCTGCTCTGCCTTTGATGCTGTCTGATTATATTGGTCTGCTTTTTTTCTGTACAGTGCAGACAGCTCCGGAGGCAGGACCATAAAACTGATACGGATGGAGGGCAGCAGAAGTCTGGAAAAGGTTCCCAGATACACCACATTCTGACCGCCTGCCAGTCCAAAAAGAGAAGGGGTAGGCTTCTGCAGATACACAAATTCATTTTCAAAATCATCTTCAATGACCAGACTGCCATGTGCAGCAGAGTAATTTACCAGCTCCAGGCGTCTGGAAACAGGCATAATATCACCCCATTTTGTCATATGTGCAGGAGAAACATAAATAATATCACAGTCCTTATTCCTGTAATCTACCTGAAATCCATAGTCATGAAACACAGTGCTTCCCTGTACAAAGGAAGGATTAGGAAAAGAAACAGTCTGGCGTTGCTCAAGGAGCGGGCAGAGGATGTGCAAAAGACTCTGAATACCTGCACCGATCACAATATCCTCCCCACTACATAGCACGTTTCTACGTTCTCTCACATAATCGGCAAGTGTATCTCTCAGGTCAGCCTCACCCTGAGGCTCTCCATAAGACAGTAATCTTTCATCCTGGCGAAGAGCGCTTTTGATATAACGTCTCCAAAGGTCAAAACGGAAACTCTCCCGATCTACTCCTGAAGAAGCAAAATCAAACCGGCAAGGTGTCTGAGCATGTTTCTCTGTTTTTCTGACAGATGTGTGTTGTCTGTCAGCTATATCTGTCACATAGTATCCGCTCTGGGCTTTGGAAATAATATATCCCTCCGCAGCCAGCTGCAGATAGGCATTTTCAATGGTGGTGCGGCTCAGCTTCAGTTCCTGCGAACATTTTCGAAGAGAGGGTATCCTGCTTCCGGGCGGGAGCTTTTTCTCCATGATCAGTTCCCTGTAATAGTGGAACACCTCCAGATACAGGTGCTCCTTTTTTTTATTTTTATCTAAAATCAATTCCATATGTAAAACTCCGATCCTTCAAACATGCTGATGGCATTCTTGAATTGCTATAGGGTTAAAAATAAACTGACCCTTAAAAAAACATTAAATCTGGCTATATTCATATATCCACTGTGATGCTATATTAATACAAAGCATAAAAGAAAGCAAGAGGAATAAAAAATTGAAAAAAATTGCAGTAATTCATGATCTGTCCGGTCTGGGGAAATGCTCTCTTACAGCAGCGATTCCTGTAATTTCCGCCATGGGAGTCCAGGCTTGTCCGCTGCCCACCGCAATATTGAGTAATCAGACAGGATATGGATCTTATTTCTGGGATGATTATACAGACCGGATGGAGCTGATCATGGATGAGTGGAAAAAAACGGGATTTACACCGGATGGTGTTTATACAGGATTTCTGGGAGATGCCAGACAGGTGGATCTGATCCTGAAATTTGTAGATATGTTCTGCACAGAGGGAACACATATCCTGGTTGATCCGGTTATGGGAGACAGAGGGGAAACATACAAAACCTATTCAGAGACTCTCTGTGAAAAAATGCGGACTCTAGTCAGAGAAGCTACGGTGATCACACCGAACCTGACAGAGGCACTTCTTCTTCTGTATGGAGAAGAGGGGATGAAAGAAAGAATGAAAGCACTTTCTGATATGGAAGAAACACAGCTGCTTAAGGAAATAGAAACATCCGGCAGAGAACTGACTCAGCGTTTTGGGCTGGAAGCAATTGTGATCACAGGAGTAGAGGTGTCCGGCAGTGACGGCAGAGCACGAATGGGAAATCTGGTTCTGGAGAAAGAAAAAGCAGACTGGTGTTTTTCTGTAAAAGAGGGCGGCAGTTATTCCGGAACAGGAGATCTTCTGGCATCTGTACTGAGTGCGGGAATGGTGAGAGGGATTCCCATGAAAGCATGTGTGGAGAAGGCTGTTGAATTTCTGGGTGGAGCTATTCACGATGCAGTGGAAGAAGGAACTGACAGAAATGATGGAGTCTGCTTTGAAAAATATCTGGGGATACTGACACAGATATAAAACAGGAAATCATAGATACCAAATGTCGGATAGTTAAGTAAAATATATAACAGGAGGGATCATATTATGTCTGAATTAACAGCAAAAGAGAACATCAAAACAGCCGATACAGTGAAAAGGATCACAGCCACAGCGGTAATGGCAGCATTGACTACTTTAATGACAGCTTATATCTTCCACATTCCGGTAGGGGTGAACGGAGGATATGTACATCTGGGAGACACTATGATCTATCTGGCAGCAGCGTTTCTGCCATTGCCTTACGCATGTGCGGCAGGAGCGATCGGAGGTGGCCTGGCAGATCTTCTGACAGCACCTGTATGGGCGCCTGCAACCATAATTATCAAAATGCTGATCTGTCTTCCATTTTCTTCTAAGGGAACAAAGCTGGTCACAAAGAGAAATGTAGTTGCATTACTTCTTGCATTCGCCATCTCAGCAACAGGATACTATATTGCAGAAGGAATTATGTTTGGATTTACAGCATCCTTCTTTACCTCTGTCAGCGGAAGTATTGTACAGTCAGGTGGAAGTGCCATTATGTTTGTGATCATCGGTACTGCACTTGATAAAATCGGATTTAAGACTAATATTGCGAAATAATACAAAAAATGAAACAACTGAATTTAACCGGCTCAAGTAGCGAAGTGGATGATTTTATCCGCTTGACATTGAGGAGAATATAAAATGACAACAGATATCATATACAGATATAAAAACCAGGTATATTTTAACATCACCAATAAATGTCCATGCAGATGCACTTTCTGCATCCGAAATACAGAGGATGCCATCGGTGAGGCATCCAATCTCTGGTTTGAACATGAACCTGCATTGGAAGAGATTTACAAAGCCATTGATGAGTTTGATTTTTCTGACTGCAATGAAGTGGTCTTCTGCGGGTACGGAGAACCGACCATGGCTCTTGAGAACCTTATAGCAGTAAGCAAATATATCAGGGAAAGATACCCATTCCGGATCAGGCTGAATACCAACGGATTATCTGATCTGATCCACAAACGTTCTACTGCAGAAGAAATCTGTCAGGCTGTAGACAGTATATCCATCAGCCTGAATATGCCGGACGCAGCATCCTATAATGAAGTAGTCCGTCCTGCATACGGAGAGAAGTCCTTTGATGCCATGCTGAAATTTGCAAGAGACTGTAAGCAGTATCTTGATGATGTACGCTTCACAGTTGTAGATGTGATCGGCGAGGAAAAAGTAGAGCAGAGTAAAATCCTGGCTGCTCAGAATGGGATTCCGTTAAGAGTAAGAAAATATTCACCGTGATACAGAATAGAAAATTTCTGTTTTTGACTTTTGAGTTTGTCTGAAAACTACAGCAGTCATGCACCTTACCGTGCGTGGCTGCTTATTTTTTATGTTATAGGAAATTACTCCGTAATGTTTCTACAACATAAAAAGCCTTCCGGGCAGGATGAAGTCCCCTTTTTCGAAAATTGCAAAAAGTAATAAGTAATAAGCAATAAGAGAGTGCACTTGACATATGATATTCTTTATACTATATTATATTTAACAATTAGGTTAAATGTTAAATGAAAGGCTGTGATGAACTATTGGGATTACAGGATACATTGAAAGCACTGGCAGATCCAATACGACGTGAGATTCTAAATTTGTTAAAGGGCGGACGGCTTTCAGCAGGAGAGATATGTGAACATTTTTCAGTGACGGGGGCGTCTATATCCAGACATCTGGCAATATTAAAGGATGCTGATCTGATCAGGAGCAAAAGGGAAGGAAAATTTATTTATTACGAACTAAATACTTCTGTATTGGAGGATGTTATGTTGTGGATCACAGACTTAAAGGGGGTATCGGATTATGAAGGAAATGATTAAAAAATATAAAGGTACATTGATCTGTTCTGTACTGGTAATGCTTGCAGGAATTTTGGTGGGTTTTACGATGGCGCAGAGCATATGGATAAACGTGTTTTTTGTAGTGACAGATTGTATACTGGTGACAATCATCTTTTATGACAACAGGAACAGACAGCAGAGCAGCAAGGTTATAGGGATGGTCATATGGATGATACCTGTTACCGCGTTAATCTATAATGGTATGGCAAGACTGATCAGTATGGATGCGGATAGTGAGAATCTGTTTATGGCAGTAATTTACTTTGGAACAGGATTACTGTTTATGATCATAGGAAATTATTTGCCAAAGGTGAAACAGAATAACACCATAGGAATCAGGGTTGTATGGACATTGCAGGATGAAGAAAACTGGAGTGCAACTCATAGATTCAGTGGAAAATTATGGGTGGCATCAGGTGTCTTATGTATGCTTTGCGGCCTTTTTGGAGAAAGCATTGCTGCTTTGGTTTTGTATATTGTGAGCATTATGGCTGCTGCAATTGTCAGCATTCTTTATTCTTATCTTTTTTATAAGAAAAAAATGGCAGCCGGAGAAAAATTAAAAATCCAGTATAACAAGAAGACAATCGTGATATATGTAATCGTATCAGTTTTTGTCATAATATTTATTATATGGACTTTGTTCTGTGGTAGTATTGATATCAGTTTCCATGATAATGATTTTACTGTTGAGGCACAGGGATGGAGTGATTATACAGTGGATTATGGGCAGATTGACAGTATCTCATACAAAGAAAATTTATTTCAGAATGGGAATGATCGCAGAACAAATGGTATGGGAAACCTGAAGTATGGTATGGGAAATTTCAGAAATGATATTTATGGAGATTATATCCGCTACACCCATGCATCCTGCCACTCATATGTAGTTATGGATATAGGCGGAAAAATATTGGTGGTAAATGGCGCAGATGGATTAGAAACAAAGAAAATTTATGACACTCTCAGAGAGAAATGTCAGATGAATTAGTGTGTGTTTAATCGAATCAGACAAGTAGCAAAATAACAGGTATTGCGGTTATAAATCACAATACCTGTTATTTTTTGATGCGATTGCGGGTATCATGGAACCATGAAGGTGATTTCTATGATAAACAGACAGTTCTACATCAATAAGATTATGCCATATGCTGATACGTCTTGTGTAAAAGTATTGACTGTCTTTATACAATCTTAATACGGAATCATAGACTTTTATACTATCTTTGAAAGCAATTGTATATAATAAAGCGCATTATGAAGATATTGCTATAGAATCATTAGTAAGGAGTTATGATCATTTATGCCGGAAAAAATGTGTAAGAAAAAACACCTGACATCTTTTCAGCTGATTATTCTGGGATTTGCAGGTGTGATCTTTTTGGGAAGTATTTTGCTGATGCTTCCGGTTTCCTCTTTGGACAAAGTGCCGACGCCATTTCATGAGGCACTTTTTACAGCCACTTCGGCAGTATGCGTTACAGGACTTGTAGTAAAGGACAGCGGAAGTTACTGGTCTGTGTTCGGACAGACAGTTATTCTTGCGCTTATACAAATAGGTGGACTTGGAGTAGTAACCGTAGCGGCAGCGGTTTCGCTTCTTTCAGGGAAAAAAATATCTCTCATGCAAAGAAGTACAATGCAGGATGCAATTTCAGCACCTAAAGTTGGAGGAATCGTCAGATTGACAAGGTTCATTTTAAAGGGGACACTTTTGATTGAAGCAGCAGGAGCTATGTTATTGCTGCCGGTTTTTGTATCGGATTATGGCTTAAAGGGAATCTGGATGGCAGCCTTTCATTCTGTTTCTGCTTTTTGTAATGCAGGATTTGACATTCTGGGAACAGCAGATAATGCCTTTCCGTCTCTGACGGGCTATTCCGGAAATATCCTTATAAATGTGGTAATTATGCTGCTGATCATCACAGGAGGAATCGGTTTTCTCACCTGGGATGATATTTATAGGAATAAAATGAATTTTAAACGTTACCGCATGCAAAGCAAGATTATTCTCATGACTACTGTATGCCTGATTGTTTTTCCGGCATTTTTTTTCTTTGCCTGTGATCTGAAAAACCTGCCTGCGGGAGAACGCCTGTTAGCTGCCATGTTTCAATCGGTAACTACAAGAACTGCCGGCTTTAATACCATAGACATTTCAGAGATGAGCGAGGCATCAAAAGCGGTTATGATACTGTTAATGCTGATCGGTGGTTCGCCGGGTTCTACAGCAGGAGGAATGAAAACAACTACTTTTACGGTACTGATTTTAAATGCAATTGCAACCTTTCGCAGTCAGGAAAATGCAGGGGCTTTTGGACGGAGACTGGAGTATCATGTGATAAAAAATGCAGCCACAATAGCTATGCTCTATTTTACATTATTCTTTTGTGGAGGTGTTGCAATCAGCGTATACGAAGGTCTTCCCCTTTTGGATTGTCTGTATGAAGCAGCTTCAGCTGTGGGCACGGTAGGTCTGACCTTGGGAGTCACACCGGGACTTCATGTTTTTTCACAAGTTGTGCTGATCATACTGATGTATCTGGGACGTGTAGGCGGCCTGACCCTGATTTATGCAGTATTCTCAGGAAGAAATAAGGGAAATGCAAAGCTTCCTCTGGAGAAAATCACAGTTGGATGAGAAGGAGAAAAGTAATATTATGAAGAATGTATTAATTATTGGACTTGGAAGATTTGGAAGACATATTGCCATGCAGATGAATCAGCTTGGGCATGAAATTATGGCAGTTGACTGGAAGGAAGAAAGGGTGGACAAAGTGCTTCCGTTTGTGACTAACGCCCAGATCGGGGATAGTACCAATGCTGAATTTTTACAATCCCTTGGAATTGGAAACTACGATATCTGTTTTGTGACTATTGGAGGAAGCTTTCAGAATTCTCTTGAGACCACTTCCCTTCTGAAAGAACTGGGAGCAAAACTGGTAATATCCAGAGCTGAACGTGATGTCCAGGAAAAATTTCTCTTACGTAATGGTGCAGATAAGGTGGTTTATCCGGAAAAGCAGGTTGCAAAATGGGCATCTATCCGTTACACAGATGATCATATCCTTGATTATATGGAGGTGGATGCTTCCCATGCGATTTTTGAGGTAGAAGTGCCGGAGGAATGGACTGGAAAAACTGTAGGCGGACTGGATATCAGAAAGCGTTACAATATTAATATTCTGGCAGTAAAAAATGAAGGAGAATTTAATATTGCAATTT
>OLPU01000623.1_pt1 | contig 30118 bp, 30 predicted proteins | sample 1673111 | NCBI WGS metagenome assembly OLPU01 (sample SAMEA3136755, study PRJEB25190) | human gut metagenome | reverse complement strand
TACGGATAGCATACCGGGCAATTTTGAAGATTTCATAAAGATTCCCGAAAACAGAATATGAACAATACACCGTAACCGTGGAGCATATCGCAACAAAGCACCAACCTACGCATTTAGGGCCTTAAAAAGCCCTATATTTCAAGGTTTTTCCCGCATAGTCGGCGGGGTATGTGAGTGTTTTATCCTATCCCCGCCATAGTGCCGCTCTAAATGCGTAGAATTTACCAGCAGAAAATCGCCGGTTTCTCTGGCTCCATACTCCCAGATATGGTATCATGGAAAAAATCAATCTGACGGGGGTATCAGGATGGACGGGCAAGAAAAGCTGCTGGACTATGAAACAATCAAAGCCGCCGTTGCCGGTGAGAAGTGGGCCACAGAAAAGGTGCTGGCCCACTATGCGGACTACATCGACGAGCTTTCCACGGTGGAGATCAGGCAGCCGGGCGGCAAAGTGAAAAAAGTCATTGACGAGGATATGCGGCAGCACATTTCCTTAAAGCTGCTGGAAGCGTTGCCGAGCTTCCAGCTGGAACAAGAATAACGATCAAGAGGGCTGCACCCTCTTACGCCGCTTTGCGGCTATCACCTGCACACCCCCGAAACAGATACACCCGCTGCGCGTCTGTACCTGTTTCGGGGGCTAATAATGACTGTAACCTACGCCTTTCGGGGCTGATAACCGCCAGTTTCAAGGCTTCTCCCGCACGTTTGCAGAGGTGGGCGAATAACTTTATCCTATCCCCGTCAATACTGGGTTCTAAATGCGTAGGAACAGGCAAAAAGAAAAGACGCCGGACGCAAGCGGCCACATGGCCGCCGCGCCCGGCGTCTGCTGTTATTTATTCGTTCTCGTCTGTGAAATAGAATTTCTGGCTGTCATAGTCAGAATCCGTCATACGTTTCAGCTTGGAAAGGGTCTGCTGGGCCAGCGTCCACATATCCCCGTCCATACCCGGCATGGCTGCGGTGATCTTGCCTATCGTCCTGCGTCGGTCTGCGTTGTGGTACATACAGATCAAATTTTCTTCTTCCACGGTAAAGTGCATCATTCCTCATACCTCCAATTCATTTTTCTTGGTTCTGGCCGCCGCCTTTTTCGGGCTGGTGGCCTGTTTGCTGTCGGCAAGCTGCTTGCGGATAGATGGCCGGGGCTTGCGAATACTCACATCACGGCGCTCATCTTTGTTAATCATGGCATATACCCCGTGTCGGTCTTTTATGCTGGTACCATTCAGCAGGAAAGCCTTGGTTGGAGCGTATAAATGTTTGCTATTATGTAAGCTGCCGATATTTTAATATTGAGTAACCTGCAAGCCGACTGGTATAATACAGTCGGCTTGTTTAGTTTTTCACAGAATCATCAGCAAATTTATTTATCTTTACAATATGGGAAAAATACCCTTGACAAATCTCGTCTCAGCGCAAAATGCTCACGAAGTATGCCAAAGAAAACGGATTTTCCAACACCCGTTTTTATGTGGATGACGGTATCACGGGCACTCAGTTTGATCGCCCCGGCTTTCAGGCAATGCTTAACGATATTGAAATGGGCTATGTGTCCACGGTTATCGTCAAGTCTCTTATCCGGCTTGACCTTCTGTTTTTGATTCTTATGCTTTGTATTTTTGATTCAATTTCAGAGAATAAAGTTTATAAAGCGTATAAGCACTTTCATTTTTATTGTTATGAATCATGTTCACACACGGCTCAACGAGATCTTTATATACCTCGTTCCAGATTTCTTGGGCGTTCGATTTTTGATTAATGGCTTCAACGATACCCGGCGCCATTTCATAATATTCTCTGATTTCCGCTTCGCCGTTCGGCCGATCGTGTCATATAATATGGCATATAAAAACGAGTGAACACAAAAGCCAAAGCCGCTGAATACACTCGTTTTTATGAAAATAGTGACCTACTTTGATACAAAATGCACACCCCTTACGACCTTTCGTTAAAAGGTGCCGAGTACCGTTAAAAAGTGCACACCCCAACAAATGATGTGGTTTTTAATTCCTTCTCAAGCACGTCCGCATACTGCTGTATAGCATTTCCTAGCTTCCCCGACAAAGCCTGCAGCTCGGCACTTTCCAAATATTTTTGCGGATTTTTTCTAACCTCTAAGGCGGTTTCAAGTGCGGTGATGTTGTGGAATAAACAGTTTTGCAATGCCCACTCTCCGGCAGCCGTTTTGGAAATGATTTTTCCGGTACGAAGTGTGTAAATGCATCTGGCAATATCCAAAAGCCAACCAAAAGAATAGATACTTCGTCCGGTACTGCTTGCATATTTTCGAATCGTATCGTAATGAAATTGTATGTTTGTTTTTATGTCCTCAAAAGAAGGCGGAGTCAATTGTCCCCGTATGTCTTTTCCATGTAAGAGACGGCTGTAGTCAAGCAGTTCTTTCATGCAACACGCATCAAAATGATAGCTGTCAGTAATTCTTTGTCCACTTGTTCCCCAATAGACAACTCTATCCGGAACCTTGCGAATAAATGCGTTTAGTGTCAACATGCCACCCTCAAAGCAACGGTAAAACGGATTATCGGACTCGGCGGCAGTAATACTCTGCCGGAGGCAAACAAGTTCATTAGCCTGTTGTTCGGAAATAGACTTTTGGGTTAGAACGAGAATATCTATGTCGCTCCAGCCGTATTGAAAATCATCTAACACATAAGAACCATAAATGTAAACAGAAGGATCGTTAAGCGAAAGAACATCGGCAATTTGGGTAGTCATATTTTTTATCGCAGCATTTAATTTCACTTTATTCCCTCCTACACATTTATTGAGAAAAATGAACACCAATCATGATACCTATTGTATCACAATTGGTGTCCGAATTATGGTGCGGGTAACAGGACTTGAACCTGCACACCGAAGTACCAGAACCTAAATCTGGCGCGTCTGCCAATTCCGCCATACCCGCATATTTTGTTGACTAAACTATTATACCGTATTCTGAGGAAAAATCAAGCCCAAACAGAGAAAAACCCGGAAAGAGTTTCTCTCCGGGTAATTTCTCTTGAGCAAATTACTTATGCCTTCTTCTGCTCTGCGAGCGCTTCTTCCAGTGCGAGCGCGAGCTGATCCGGGCAGGAGGTGTTCTTAAAGCCGCACTTGATGCCCTTGCAGCGCTTTACGTATTCGTCAACGGTCATGCCGACCGCAAGCGCTGCCACGCCCTGCGTATTGCCGTTACAGCCGCCGTCGAATTTCACGGAGCGGATAACGTCGCCGTCGAGCTCTACATGAATGCCTCTGGAACATACACCTTTCGGTGTGAAATCATACTTCATTTTGCATTTCCCTTTCATTCAGAAAATAATTTATCAAATTCGGATTCGGCCGTCGTGAACGTGCCGACCGGATTTTTCTTTGTCGTGTAAAAGCCGTGATAATCCGTGCCGCCGGTGACGGCAAGGTCATACTTTTCGGCTAAGCGCAACATTTCCGCTTTATCCTCCTCCGTATTGCGCGGGTGATAAACTTCAATGCCGCGGATGCGGTGGTTTCTGCACAGCTCGCGCAGAAGATCCATGCTGTGGTATTCGCTCGGGTGCGCCAAGACCGCGATGCCCTCTGCGGCGTCAACCGCATCCATCACGGTATCGATGTCGGGATAATCCACCTTCTCGTAGGCGATGCCCGTTTTGGAATCATAGAGCTTCTTAAAAACCTCGCCGAACATCTCACTCGCGTAGCCGGCGTCCATTAACGCCTGCAAAACGTGCTGCTTGTAGATATTCGTCGAGCCCTCCGCGCGGCGCAGAATCATCTCGCGCGGAATCGCATACAGGCGGCAGACTTTATCAACGGAGCGTAGCATCGCCGCATGGCGGCTGTCCGTCGTTTTTTGCAGCAGCGGCAGCAACACTTCGGGCTTCTTCGGCTTATAGCACAGGATATGCGCTTTGCCGTGACGCTTCGGGTCTGCAGCAGAAATTTCCACGCCGGGAATCACCGTCACGCCCGCTTCCCGCCCAAGCTCCAACGCGCATTCGCAGCCCGCCATGGTATCGTGGTCGGTGAGTGCGAACGTCGTCACGCCGCGGAGCGCAGCAAGCTGTATAAGCTCCTCAAGCGGCGTGGAGCCATCCGAATATCTTGTGTGGCAGTGCAGGTCAATAGACATTGGTTTTCTCCTTTCGCGGCTTTTCCGGCGGACGCGTCAGCAGCTTTTCGGCTGTGAAGCGCCGGAACCCGAAGTTGAATAAACACAGGTCGATCACAACGATGATCGCTGTCAAAATCAAAAGCGCAATACTGTTCAAGCGATACAGGCCCATGATCTGCCCGATGAAGATGAGCAAAATCGGCAGCACGATATAGCCGGAAATTTGAATGGATTCCGCTGTGGAGCGCGCTTTCACGGTCAGCATCGCAGCAAACGCAACGCCCAGCACCGTAATGGCCGGCGAGAGCAAAAACACCAGAACGAACCATGAAAGGTCAAAGAAAAACGGCGCTTTCAAAACCATATCGCCGATAGCCGTGACGACAAAGAACAGAATAAACGAAACCGCCGTGACAAGCCCGGAAGCCAAAATACTGCTTGCCGCCTTCACCTGCAAAAAGCGGCGCACGCTGAACGGCGCAAACAGAAGCGTTTCCATTGTGCCGTGTGCCCGCTCGCCCGCAAACGTGTACGAAGCCGTAATGATTGCCGATAAAAGCGGAATGAGCATGAACAGCATCGGCGAGATAAACGCCGTGAAAATGTAGAACATCTGCGCGCGCTCGTCCGTCCCCTGCGGAATGTTATCGAGCAGGTTTTTAAACTGCTCCACACCGGAGGATTCCGGTGAAACCATAGCGGAAACGAACAGGAACAAAAGTGGGAACGCCACCGCAAAAACGAGCGGCAGTGCGATGAGCAACGTCAAGATCAGCCTGCGGCGGCACAAAGCGGAAAGGTCCTTCATCATGAGTGCACGTTCCGCTTTGGAAAACAGCTTATAAAACAGCTTCTTCATGCGGTGTCTCCTCTCCCGGCTTTTTCACAAACGCGTAATAAACATCCTGCAATGTGGGCGTACACACGGATGCTTCGTAAATGCCGACATTCTCCCGCACAAGCCCGGAAATAAGCTCCGGCATATCGGCTTCGGATTCGATTGGCTTTTCCCACGCGCCATCATGCAGTGTGAAGTCCTCCGGCATCTTCTGCGTGTCGCTCACGCGGATCACCGCCATAGGCGTCAATTCGGAAGCGGCCGTAAGCATCGAAAGGTCGCCGCTTGCCCGTAAAAAGCCGTGCTCCAGCACCGCAAAGCTTGTGCAGATTTCCTCCGCGCTTTCAAGATGATCGGTGCAAAGCAACACCGTGGCGCCGGTTTCCTTTGCATAATCCGAAAGTGTACGCAGCACCATTGCGTCCGATACCGCTTGCTCGCCGCCGGGCAAACCGTCCGAAAACACAATCTGCGGGCGATGCACAAGCGCACGCGCCAGCGATAACCGGCGGCACATCTCTGTGGAAAACGTGTAGACCTTGCGGTCGCGCGCGTTCCAAAGGTCAAGCTTCTTCAAAAGCTGCGCCGCATGTGTACGGGCTTGCTCCTTGCGCATGCCATACATGGAAGCGAACATCAGCAGGTTTTCCAGAGCGCTCATGCTGCCAATGCAGGCCGCCGTATCGGTAACGATACCGCTTTTCGCGCGCAGTTTGCGACTCTCCTTCACAGAAGAAAGTCCCAGCACTGTGCTGTCGCCGAGCGTCGGGCGCACAAGACCCGTTAAAAGGCGCAGCAGCGTCGTTTTGCCGGATCTCTCCGGGCCGAGGCAGCCGACGATCTCCCCGGCTTCCACTTCAAGGTCCACGCCATTTATTGCAATGATGTCGCCGTATTTTTTCGTTAAATTTGCAGTTTGTATCGCGATCATCTGCTCACCGCCTCTCAGCGCACATCGGAGGTGCCTTTTTCGCGCAGATAGGTTGATTCCAAATCAGCCATGTGCAGCTTCACGGCGAGCGGATAGCGGTCAAATGCCAGGCTGATGGCAAAGCTGCCGCCCTTCGCCGCGTCGTCAAAGCCACCCATGTGCCAGCGGATTGCCATGGCTTCCACGGGCTTTAGACGCATAAAACGCTCGATGAGGTAAACGGATTTTTCACCGTGACCGAACGGGAATGCATCGTCCACCGTGTAAAACGGACGCTTTTCCCACTGCCCGGTCTCGTCATTTTTCACGTTGCGCGTGGAGGTCTTATAAAACTGCGATTTGCACACGTCGTGCAGCAGCGCACATATCGCAAAGCTTTCTTCACTGTCGCCCTCGTCAAACCAACGCTCGCGCATCGCCTTGTAGACATTCAGGCTGTGCATCACAAGACCGCTTTCGCAGGCACAGTGGAACTTTGTGCTTGCCGGCGCGGTGTAAAAATCGGTGGTATCCAGCCACGCCAAAAGCTTCTGCGAGCCCTCGCGCGTGATATTCTGTGTATAAATGGAGATAAATTCCTCTCTGTACGGATTCGACATGCTTGTCCTCCCGTAGATATATTTCAAACTCTGCGTATAGTATAACACAGAAATCGCGTGTTTTCAAACAGTTTCGCGGTTTGTAAAGAAAAAGAAAGGTCATCGCAGCAAATGCCGAAATGACCCTTCCGGTAAATCAATGATTGCCCGCGCAGCCGTGCTTATCTTCCCCGCAGCTATGGCTGCCGCAGTCATGACCGCCCTCGTGGTGATGGTGTGCACAGACGGTATCCGGGTTATAGAGCAGTGTGCCGTTCAGCAGCGAATTGACCGCCGCGTCCGCGCTGCCGGAAACACCGGGATACAACTCGATACCCGCTTCTGCAAGCGCCGTGCGCGCACCGCCGCCGATGCCGCCGCAGATGAGCGCATTCACGCCGTGCTGCTTCAAAAAGCCAGCCAGTGCACCGTGGCCGCTGCCGTTTGTGGGCGCGACCTCTGCATTTTTAACTTCGCCGTTCTCAATCTCATAGATCTTAAACGCTTCGGAATGGCCGAAATGCTGGAAAACCAGTCCGTTCTGATACGTTACCGCGATTTTCATGTTCATGCTTCCTTTCAAATCAAATATCCTATTTTCTGCTACGTGCAGAATATGCTCCGTCTGCGGCTGTGCCGCGTTTCGGCATTTGTCATATTCCGCACGGCTGCACCCGCCATGCTGCGGTGTGCAGGGCAACTGCTCTGCAGAAAACGCCATGCGAGAGAGCTGGCTGCTGAGTTCTTTAAGCGCCGCGCGATTGACGGTGTAGTGCATGAAATAACCGCACTTTTCGCCGAAAATGAGCCCCGCTTCACGCAGAACTTTTAAATGCTGTGAAACCGCCGCTTCCGAAATATCCAGCTGTCTTGCCAGTGCGCGCACGCAACAGTTGCGGCGCAGCAAAAGGCGCAGCAGCAAAAGGCGGTTTTCATCTGCCAGTGCTTTGAACATCATAGCCGTTGACCCCATAGCGTCCTCCTGATTAAGTATTTGCTAAATTAAATTATAGCACGAATTTTAATTAAGTCAATACTAAATTAAATTTTCGCCTGTAAAAAAGCAGCACACCGAAACGATGCGCTGCCAAAAACTTTTATGTACGGTCATTCAACAGAACGGAAGCCCTTGCCGATGATCTCGCTCGTATTCGTGATGAACATAAATGCCTTTTTATCGACGGAACGGACATACGCGCGGAGCTTCACAGCTTCACCGCGTCTGCACGCAACCATGACGACCTTGCAGCCCTCATGCGAATACGCGCCTGTGGCATCCACAATGGTCGAGCTGCGGTTCATCTTGTGAATGATGTAATCGCAAATCTCCTCCGGGTGCGTGGTGACAATGGAGAAATATTTGCAGAGGTTAATACCTTCAATCACGGAATCGACCATGAACGCTTTGATAGCAAGACCGAGCAGCGAAAACAGGCCTGTGCGGATATCGAATACAAACGTCGCGGAAAATGCGATGAGCGCATCGCTGACGAGCAGCGCTTTGCCGATATCAAGACTCGTGTACTTTTTGAGGATCATCGCAACAATATCCGTGCCGCCGCTCGAAGCGTTGCAGTTAAAGAGGATCGCCGAGCCGACCGCCGGCAGCATCATGCCGTAGCACAGCTCGAGGAACGGCTGATCGGTAAGCGGCTTGGAAAGCGGAATGACCTTTTCAAACAGCCACGTCAAAAACGAAAGCAGCATGCTGCAATACACGGTAAGCACACCAAAACCGCGTCCTAAAATGATAAAACCGATGATGAGCAGGATGATATTGATAATCCACATGATATCCGCCGTGGAGAACGACGGAAAAATACGACCGAGCAGAATAGAGATACCGCTCACGCCGCCGGTGGAAAAATTATTCGGAAATTTAAAGAAATAAATGCCGATGGCAAAAATAAAGGTGCCAAACGTGATGAGCAAAAATGTCTTTAAATTTTGTTTTGTAAGCTTTTCTTTAACGTTTTGAATTGGGTTATTCATACTACGCCAACTTTCCTCATTGCAGGCAAGCCGCCTGTTTTTAGTCCGTCTGAGATTTTAACACAGCAAACACCAAAATTCAACAGGAAAGCGCACAAATGAATAATTGATTTTTTCTCCGTCATTTTTTGCAAGTTGCGTCTTTCAAAACTTGCTTTACATATGTTTCGAGCGCGTTTTGATACGCCGGAAAACGCTCCGTATGGAGTCGGTAAACGCCTCGGACTGTACGAAATCGCAGAATTTGTCATACGGCAGAAATTTGTAATCGATCGTTTCATTCGCCTGCAGCGTGATTGGGATATCCGCGCTTTCAACCGTTGCGGCATACACGTAAAACACCGTTGGGCCATGCGTCGGACGCAGCAAAAAGTTATGATGCAAAAAGGAGAGCGGCCGAAACCGTTCTCCTTCTGTGTTTTTTTAAATCAGATCAGGCTACGGATGTAATCTGCCGCCTTGCGGATATCGCCCTCAGGGTCGTCGCCGACTTCGCGTTCGATCGTCAGGAAGCCCTTATAGCCGATGTCGTTCAGCGCCTTGAAGTACGCCGGGAAATCAACGTCGCCTTCGCCGAGCGGAAGCTCAATGAAGGAAGCGTCGTTCAGCATGTCGGATTCCTCCATGCCGTACAGGATCTCCGGGCTGACATAATGCAGACGCTTGCCGTCTTTTGCATGTGTGTGCACAATGTAATCCTTCAGCGTGTAGACTGCCTGAACCGGGTCGTCGCCCGTGACCATGACAAAGTTTGCCGGATCAAGGTTGACGGAAACACCCTTGGAATGGAGGCCGTCAAGGAACCCCTTCAGCGTCGTTGCAATCTCCGGGCCGGTCTCCACAGCGAAGTGCGCCTGCATGGAGTCTGCATACGCCGCAAGCTGGCCGCAAGCATCCTGCATGATTGCATAACGCGGGTGGCTCGGATCGTTCGGTACAACGCCGATATGCGTTGTGATCACATCGGTCTCGAGGTCCTTTGCAAGGTCTACGATGCGTTTGGATTTTTCAATGAGCTCCGGGTTCAGCTTCGGGTCGTTGAAGCCGTGGCCGAGGTCGCCGCACAGCGCAGAGATCGTCAGGCCGTGATCCTTCACGCGCTTCAAAAATTCGCGGCGTGCTTCTGCGTTCATATTCTCGGGCGACATTTCGCCTCTGGTTGCGTAAACCTGAATGCCGGTCGCGCCGACTGCAACAGCTTTATCGAGAGCCGTGAGCGTATCGGTGCGGAAGCCGTCCATCAGAACGCCGATAGAAAAGGGGTACATAAGCAATTTCCTTTCTTAATGCACAGGGAGCTTAGCCCAGCGTGATCTCTTTATGCTGCTCGGAGGAATCGTAAATCGCCTGCATCATCTGTGCCGTGATGATAACGGTGTCAATGTGAGACGGCAGCTTCTTGCCGGTCTTGATGCAGTCGATGAATGCGTCAATCTCGTTCTGGAAGTGGTCGCGCATCTTAAAGACAGGCTTATACTCCGTGAGTGCACCGTACTCGGAGCTGTAAACGGTGAAATCCTTGCCGTACTGGAGACGGATGCCACCCTTATCGCCCATGAAGTCGATGTAACACTCGTTTACACCGATGTTCTGCGCCCAAGCGCCGTGCAGAGAGATGACCGGGCCTTCGGTACGGATCATGCCGACAACGGAGTCGTCCACGTCGTAGGTGCCGTCGTACTTCGGGGGGCCTGCCCACATGTCGGTGTATGCGTAGCCCTTCATGTCCTTGCCAAGCTCGCAGAAGGCTTCACCCGTAACGGTCTTAACCTTCGGATCGCCGCAGCAGTACATAACGATATCAAGGTAATGTACACCCCAGTCAATCAGAGCACCGCCGCCTGCAATCGCCTTTGTGGTGAACGCGCCGCCGAGGCCCGGAATGGAACGGTGTGCACGGAAGCTGGCATGTACATGGTAGATCTCGCCGAGCTTGCCGTCGTCGATATACTTTTTGATGAGGTTAACGCTGTCATTGAAGCGGTTAACAACGCCGATATTGAGCACTTTGCCGGTCTCGTGCTGAACCTTCTGCATCTCAAGGGCTTCTTTGTAGGTTCTTGCAGCCGGCTTCTCGCACAGAACGTTCTTACCTGCGCGCAATGCGTCAATGGAAATGGTCGGGTGAACATTGTTCGGGGTGCAGACGGAAACAGCTTCAACTTCCGGGTCTGCCAGGACATCGTGATAATCCACAACAGCGGTGCCGCAGCCGTACTTTTCAACGGCAGCCTGTGCGCGCTCCGGGATGATGTCGCAGAAATACTTGATTTCTGCCTCCGGGTTGTTCATGTAAGACGGGATGTGTGCTGCATTTGCGATCGTACCGCAACCAATAACGGCAACTTTCATTGGAATACAACTCCTTTAAGAATTTTCTGCGGGCTGCGGAAGGTTCTTTTTATCCTCCTCAGCCCATTTTTTATATTCACGCGGCGCCATGCCCACATATTTTTTGTAGGCGCGGCTGAACGCATGGATCGATTTGAAGCCCATCAACTCGGCGACTTTTGTAACGGAATATCCCTGACGAAGATACTCGTTTGATTTTTCAAAGCGCCGCTTTGTGTGATAGGATTTCAGGCTTTCGCCCGTAAACGCAGAGAACTTCTGCGCAATATGGGTATAACTGTACCCAAACTCCGCACTGAGCGCGCTGAGATTTTCCATGGACTCAAGGTGCACATCGATGTAATTGATGACATCGTAGACGAGCTTTTCATCGGAATTATTGCTGCCGCTCAGTAAGTAGTTTTTGTAGAACTTTCGGCTGAAAATGCGGTATACGCCGCAGATGATCTCCTGCATGTACGCTTCAATCAAAAGGTTCGAGAGTACGTCGTCCGAAATGAATTCGGAAAGCACGCGCATGAACGTGTCCTGTAAGCTGACCGCGTTATGAAACTGCACCTGCTCGTTCGTATCGAAAAAACTCTTAAGCTGTGCAATCTTCTCATTTACGATCGGCTCCACAAAATCAAAGCCGAGATAAAAGAAACGCAGCGGTTCGATCTCCGCCGAGATGATGTTGTGCATCTGTCCCTTGCGCACAAGGAGCAGGTCACCCTTCTGCATGGTGTACACCGTATCATCTACATAAAATGCACCGGTGCCGGAAAGCACGTATGTAATCTCATAGACCGCCTGCTCGTGCTCAAAGGTCTGGTAACCTGCTTCGCAGCTTAAGTCCCCAATCTGATACAGAACATATGGCCCGTACAGCATATCCATACCGGCGTATGTATTATCGAAGTGAAATTTTGCCCGATTGACCGGCATTGTGGTATCGCCTCTGTGTTTACGCCCTTATTATAATGAAAGAGCGCAGGAATGTATTTGATATTTTTTGCAAATCAGATGGTAAAAAACACAACTTTACCAGAAAATCAGCTTTTCTTCGCCTCTTTTTCAATGGCATCGAGCTCCCGGCACAAATGGCCGAACAATTCGCCGCTCACAACATTTTCGGTCTCGCCCGTCATGTTAAGCGTCACGCGGTCCAAAAAAGAGGAAAACGCTTCAAGCTCCTCTTCCGAAAAGCCCTGAAACGCCACCGCATCGATCTGGTCTAACCGCTCGCGGCACATGGCACAGACCCTTTGCCCTTCTTCAGAGATATAAAGCCGCTTGCAGCGCAGGTTTTCTGCATCCACTTCTTTTGTGAGATACCCCGCCTTCTGCAAGCGCTTTGTAGAGAGTGCAATGGAGGCCGGGCTGACGCGCAGATGGTCTGCCACCTGCACCTGTGTGCACCCGGGATTTGCCGCAATGAAATCCAGTACAGGCATCTGGCCGAAATACAGGCCATGCTCCTGCGCCCCACGCCGATGTGCAAGCTGCTGCACAAGCTCCAGCTTATGTAACTTTCTCATCAGTTCATGCAATTCCATAGCCGCACTCCTCATACACCTCTTTGATATTATTATAACCCCGCTGTTAAATTTGTCAACCCATAGTGTCGTTTTCCCGTGCACTTCGGTTCAATATTCTCCTTTACACGGACGCTTTATTATGCTATACTGTTAGCAACTTGATTACAACAATTTGGAAGGGGTCTTAAAAATGAATGAAACAATTCAGGTTTTGATGAACCGCAAGTCCGTCCGTGTTTTTGAGGATAAAGAGATCACACCCGAAATCAAAGATATTATTCTCGCCGCTGCCATGCGCGCACCGACCGGCGGCAACTGCATGCCGTACTCCATCATTGACGTGACGGATCAGTCCATTAAGGATAAGCTTGCCGAAACCTGTGATCATCAGCCGTTCATTGCACAGGCGAAAATGGTGCTCATTTTCTGTGCAGATTACCACCGTTGGTACAGAAAGTTCAAAATGGCGGGCTGCGAGGACATTCCCGCGCCGGAGCTCAGCAACATGGTACTTGCAACGGAAGATGCCGTCATCGCCGCACACACAGCCTGCATCGCCGCGGAAAGCCTCGGCATCGGTTCCTGCTATATCGGCGACATTGTGGAGAACTTCGAGATTCACAAAGAGCTTTTAAACCTGCCCCCGCAGGTCGCGCCGCTTTGCATGCTGGTCTTCGGCTATCCCACCCAGCAGCAAAAGGAAAGAAAGCAGACAACTCGTTTTGCAAAGAGCTCCATCGTGTTCGAGAACCGGTATCGTGAGCTTTCTGAAGAAGAGCTGCTCGAAATGATGCCAAACGACCGCACAAAGGCATTCTATAACCGCAAATATGTTTCCGATTTTGCGCAGGAAATGGTGCGTTCCACAAAAGAGATCTACAAAAACTGGAATTCCAAGGAATAAGCCATGCTGCACATCGGTTGTCATCTTTCTGCCTCTAAGGGCTACTACGCCATGGGCAAAACGGCACTTTCCACCGGTGCGGATACGTTCCAGTTCTTCACGCGAAACCCGCGCGGCAGCCGCGCAAAGCCGCTTGATCTGAACGACGCACAGAAGTTAAACGAGTTGGCGGCGGAAAACCACTTTGCCGTGCTGCTCGCCCACGCGCCGTATACGATCAATCCCTGCTCCGCAAACGAAGACACCCGCACATTCGCCCGCGAAACGATGCAGGATGATTTGAAGCGTCTGGAAGCCACACCGCACAATCTCTATAACTTCCACCCCGGCAGCCACGTTGGACAAGGCATCGAGACCGGCGTCACACAGATCAGCGAAACGCTGAACGCCATTTTATCTCCCGAACAGACCACCACGGTTTTACTCGAGACCATGGCAGGCAAGGGCACGGAAGTCGGCTCTCATTTTGAGGAACTCCGTGAAATTCTGGACCGCGTAACGCTTTCCGACCACATGGGCGTGTGCCTCGATACCTGCCACGTGTTCGATGCCGGGTATGACATTGTAAACGACCTCGACGGTGTGTTGACAGAGTTTGACCGCGTGATTGGGCTTAACCGCCTGAAAGCGGTACACATGAACGACAGCATCTTCGGGCTTTCCTCTCACAAAGACCGCCACGCAAAAATCGGCGAGGGCAAGATTGGCAAGGAAGCGTTCCGCCGCATCATCAATCACCCTGTCCTGCGCCGCCTCCCCTTTTATCTCGAAACTCCAAACGAACTCCCCGGCTACAAAGCCGAAATTGAACTTTTAAGAGCGATGGTTGAGAGAAACTAAAAAAGCTTATAAGCTTATATTTTAATTTAAAAGCAAAAAAGAACACAAATCGTTTTAAACTAACTGCTCACGATTTGTGTTCTTTCTTTATGTCGTTCTTCTATTCCCCTTTCTGCCATTACATTTTGAACACAGCACCTGCAAATTAGAAGCAACCGTTTTTCCGCCTTTTGAAATCGGAATAATATGGTCGATTTGGAGTCCTACTCCATCCGGCATGTACTTTCCGCAATTTTGACATGTATAGTGATCCCGTTTCATGATCTGTTGGCGTAACTCTTTTGTCATCTGTCGCCGCTGATCTCGACTGTGGTATTCTTTCAGTGTCGCTTCAAACCCTATTTTCTCTAATTTTCTATGACGTTGTACAAGCCAGTCCCAATCAACAGCTATTTCAGAATCAAGCACGGACACTTTATAGGATGTCTTCACGTAGTTTTGCTGTCTGTATCTTGTTTGATCTCTAACCGTTTTAAAGCGAAAAGCAAAATTGTCATCTATGATTTCATAAAACTGGCGAGTACGCCTCTTTTTCAATACACAAGTTTGAATGTAACTCTCCGTTCTTTTCTTCCAATTTATGATCGTATTATGGTGTTCCACTATACAATTCCAGCCAAATTCACTACACAAATACTTATCTATATAATCTTCAATGTCTACATTTCTCTTCCGAGACACATCAAAAGAACGCACAAAATATGGATAATGAAAAGGGTTACGCAATATTCGGTATAAACCATAAATCACAAGGAAAATCGCCAGTAAAGCTGCAACGATCACCAATACATTCGACATAGAGCTTTGAAAATGATACGGCCACTGTTTCATCACCATATCTCCTTTCCACATGCAAGTACTATCTAAAATGCGACTTTAATCTTAAATTCATTATAGTAAATCCACCTAATAACTGTCAAGTGAAATATTGCTCCTTCATCGCAATGTGAAAACAACTTGCAGTTGTTATTAAATTCGCCCTTAACGCGCGCAGTGCATTTCACTGCGAAGCAATTTCACAATAACCGCAGGTTATTATTTCACTCGCCGTAAGGCGAATTTCACTGAAAAAGGTCTTTGTCCATTTTTGACAAAGACCTTTTTTCTGGTGGAGCGAGGGTGCTCAAGGATGAACACCCCTCCAAAGCTCCGGTTTCGCCTTCAAATGCCGTTTCTATATCATCCGGCGGGATATGTTCCAGTCCATTTTGAAAACAATCGCGTGCAGTTGCTACAATGGTTGTTACCGTTGTATTCCACGCGGAAGCAATCTGTCTATGATTCAGATTGGAATTTTTCTTATCATCCAGAGCCAGAAGAATCAGGACACGTTATGGTAACAGATTTTGCGTTAGAAATCAGCTTGTCGTCACACTAGATAAATTGACATAGTAATAAAACTATATTTTGTTCATTTTCTTTCTTTCCAGTTTACCCCAGTTCAGTTTGTTCTTCTTGTATCCCACAAATGCAGTCACACGGACAAATGCCAGATAAAAGCGGAGAAAAGTTGTTTCAAAAAAACAAGCAATAATAGCAAGGATCAGTTCTCGAAAAGAAAGCCTCTGGTCAATGGTATAGATTCTTGAAAAATATGCAGTTAATGTGAGTAAAATACCATACAGGGCATAGCAGGCAAGAAATACCAGCATAAATTTCACATTCAGCATATCCATCACCACAGATAAAACCATTGTAAGTACACCCAAAAGTTCAATAAATGGTGACAATAATTCGTAAAGCAGAAAATAAAGATAGGATAAAAGTCCTACAGCCCCGTACCGTGGGTTTGCCAGCATTTTACGGTGTCCCCACATACACTGGAACAATCCTCTCTGCCATCTTTTCCGCTGCTTGCACAATTCACTTAATTTTTCCGGAGTTTGCGACCAGCAGATGGCATCCTGTGCAAAATGAATCTTATATGGCTTACGATTCATGCGGCTGAATTCATGAAGTCTGACTACCAGTTCCATATCCTCGCCCATTGTACTGTTGTCATATCCACCTACGGCAATCACTGTTTTTTTCTCAAATAATCCAAAAGCCCCGGATATGATCATGTTTGCATTGATTTTATCCAACAGGATACGTGCTGCCAGAAAAGAACGGTCATATTCCAGGGATTGCATTCTTGCTATTATATTCCTGGGCAGCCTATATTTTATCACATGACCTTTTTTTATGACAACACCATTGGCCGGGCGGACACTTCCACCAACGGCTATTACATTTTCGTCCTCCAGAACCGGGCGAACGATTTTCTCCAGCGAATCATACTGTAAAACAGAGTCCGCATCCATACAGATAAACCAAGGATACCTGGCTGCATTGATTCCGGCATTTAAGCTGTCTGCTTTTCCGCCATTCTTCTTGCGGATCAAAGTAATGGGCACTTTCTGGTTCGGGCATTCATAAACCTCTTCCTCAGGCTGGCATTGGATCAGATGTCGGATCGGGCGTTCCACTCGCTCCATATGAAATGCATCAATCAGAACCTGAGATGTTTTGTCTTTAGAACCATCATCTATTACTATAATTTCATATAGTTTATAATCCAGGTTGAGAAGTGAAGTGACTGTATCCTTCACCGTAACCTCTTCGTTATAAGCCGGAACAAGAATGGAAACCGGTATGTAATAGCTTTGCCACAGTTTATTGTGCAGCTGTTCAAGGCGGTATGATCTGTGCAGCTCAATTGCGCCTGCTACAACCGACAAAAACAAAAAGCTGGAATATCCAATCAGGTATATAATAAAAAACAGATTGATACATTCCAGAAAAAAACGAAATGCATCGGTCATAAACCCGCCCCCCTTTGTGCTTTTACTGCATCCAGCTGGTACTCTAACATTTCTTTTGCGTAGCGGTCATTTCCCTGTAAAATATCAGCTAATGCATCCCTATCTGTATTCAGAACTGCAAGGCTTTTTGCAGCATTACGACGGACATACCAGTTTTTACTGGAAGTCTCTTTTTTCAAGATTTCCAGTGTCTGTGGTCCGGGATACACAGCAAGAGCAGAAATACAGGCATTCTGCAATTCCCAGAACCCTTCCTTTTCTTCTTCAGCGTGATGAAGCAAAAAAGGAACACTTCTTTCATCCTGATATCTGCCAAAATAGCGGACACATGCGATTTGAATTTCCATATCCTGGCTTGTTTCCAACATAGACAGCATTTCATCCTTCCAGTTTGACGATGCATATCTAATATAATCCAACAAGCTTACCTGCATCCTTGGATGAAATTCACTCATTTTTTTCCAAAGGAGTGGTATCAGTTCTTCTTTTTTATCGAAGGAAAGAAGTCCATCTGCAAGTATTTTTTCATGCGGAAGCAGCTGCTCATTTGCATCCAGAAATGTCAATGCCTGCATAACCGCGTGTGTATCTTCTGAACTGTATAATGCCCGCAAAGCATTCTCCCTGCAATAGAGACTTTTATTTCCAAGCAGGTCAAAAAGAAATGGGAAAACAATTTCCTTAGCCTGGAATTTCGTCATATGAAATATGGCAAATACATAAGCCAAGCAGGCCTTTTCCATATCCGATTTTCTTTCATAAACCGGTATCAGTTCTTCCATCAGCCGACTTACAGATGCTATTCCCTGCTGGAATTGTTCCGGCATACTGTTTTCAACTTTATATAATGCTTCACTGAACGTCAGAAGTCTACTGGTTGAATGAAGCTCTTTAACCAGTCTTTTTTCCTGCTTTTTATTTTCCGTTATATTTTCTAAAAACAACTGTCTGTATTCTTCGCAATATCGTTGTTCCCTCCTTTTCAGAACACAAGAACGATATCTTGAGATTATCTCTGTAAAGCAGTTAAACATGATAATCCCCACACAGACAATAAAATAAAAAGCAATCACAAGCTGTGCTATCATTCGTATTCCTTTCCTGTCCAGTATGTCTTCAGAACCTGGTATGCTTCTTTTAATCTTTCATGGTAGGATACTGTATTCTCCCATCCTTTCAGTTTAAGGCATCCCATCTCGATTGTATTTCCTTCACTGCCAAAACCTATAAACATCTCTTTGATCCCCGTTGCTTCAATGCCATAATTTCCGTCATAATAATCATCATGGATCTGCATTCGGGACGGATCAGAAAAATTCAGCAGCTGCCATGGGATTCTAATTTCCACATCATCTCCGTTACAGATAAAATCTGCCCTGGAATCATAAGCAGATGCAGATGGATTTCCATTACCATAATACAGCTTTCCGCTTTCAAAGGTTTTTAACGGTGTGGCAGCATCCTGATACTGACCAATAACATCCCGTAATACCATGCAGATATTTTCGAATACAGCGCTGTCCTTGGCCGGTGGATCAATATAAGGATCTTCTCCTGTAATATCTTCCTCATAATTGGCATGAATGGGATTATACCGATCCTGAACCAACAGACGAGTATTATCTTTTCCATTTAAGATCAGTACAAAATCTGTAGGTCTTTCAAATTCTGCTGTACAATTTTCCATACGGGTACTGCCTGTTTTAGGGGTCGTATCCACCGGAACATACAGCGTGTCATTTTCCAGATCAAAGTCCTTTTTATGGAGATATAAATAAACATCGGAGGCATCATACTTCACACTGATGAAAGAGCCGTCTTCGTATTGGATCACCATATCTTTATCCGTCCATTCGGAAGTATCCCCGTCCACGTAACAAACACTTTCTTTTTCCCCACAGTCAAATGCCAGCAAGCCAAAATGCTGATCATTTGTCTGAGCATCTTCCCAGTAAATATTACGGCTTAAATCTACAGCATACATGGTATTCCAGGTATGCTTGAACCATTCATCCTGCCAGGAATAGACACAGCCTCCGGAAAGTCCGGCAGCCATAATGTCTTCATAACAATCTACCAGAATCTTCCCCTGTTCTTTTTCAGAATAGTATCCAAGTCCTCTGCTGGTCACCGGATTCTCCTGAATCTCACCTCGTCCTGTAGCTGCACCAAATTCAACAGCCAAAACCGGCATTGTATGATGTTCGTTTAAAAGTCTTAAATACGCCCGATAAGTATTCCGTTTTCCGTCAGGAGTGATACAGTCACTAAAGTCAATCTTTTTATCAGACAAGCTGTTCCATGTTGTGTATTCCATACAGGAAAAGTAATCCTGATCATATGGAGATGCACTGTAGCTGGCAAACTGACCTGATATAAATTTATCAGTTGCAGTTATATGTTCTGTGTCGATCCGGGCACATTTTCGGAAATATTCTGCAATCTCTTTAGGATAATCAAAGGGATCTGTTGCATTTCCACTGGAAAAGGAGATCAGACGCTGCTCATCATATCTTGTTGATTCATAGTGCAGCATCTTGTCACCTGTTTCTGCAAGCAGGGATTCAAAGGCAGAGGCATCTTTTGAAGCAGTAAGATAGGTTCCTTTATAAGGTTCCATATCCGGATATTTCTCATCTGTATATGCAACTGTTGTATCTTCCCATCCATTTCCGATAATATAGCCCAGCACCCATTTCGAGACATCGTGTAAATAAAGTCCTGTACTTGTATCTGCATCATTATTGATGATCAGTCGTTTTCCATGGATCACATCTACGGTGACCAGGCAATTATCCAGAAGCTTTCCTGCAAAGGAGTCGGCATATGCATCCACTCGGGAGTTCTGTATATAATCATTTACCCAGATTCCCTGAAGTAAATATAACGGCTCCTCATGTTGGGAATTGTATTCATAGAACGCTTTATAAAAAGACGGATCCTGGACAGAATAGACTCTCAGCGTATTTGCTCCCGCTTCCTGGATCAGCTGAAACCAGTGCAGATAGGTTTCTTTGGTGATCGCATAATCTGTAGACCATTCACCAGGAATACCGCTTCCCATATCCATTCCTCTGACTTCAAATGGTTTCCACTTATCTTTGTCCTTTATAAGTATCTCTTTATTCTCAATCCGGACAAATGTGTTTACATGGTTGTCCCGGCCTGAGTCTACATAAAATCCGCCATAAAACACAGCTACAAATCCAATAAATAGAAGCAGAATGATGGCAGATATGCCGATAATAAATCGTTTCATATTTTAATCATTAACCTCATTATACTGCTTTACACGGGAGGATGCTGAATACTGACGCAGAGTCTCAATGTTTTCATCCAGCCATTCTCCTCTGTTTCGCAAGTAACCTTTTAACTGTCCTTCAGCGGCAGATCTGCTGTCCAAATTTCTCGATACCGGAACCAGAAGTCCCTTTGCCTGCTGTTCCACACTTCCCCATCGTGCATCGTTTCTTTCAAGAGCGGGTCCAATAAAATCAAGGGTTTCATCGATATAACGATAAAGCGATTCCTCACTTAACAGACCTTTTCGCAAGGAATGATATCGCTGGATGATCCGTTCCGTAAAATCCTCATCTTTGATAAGCATTTCAAACCATAATCGGTTGTTCAGGAAAAATCCTGTATAGGGAAGTTCCTCCTCGAAATAGTTATTGCAGGCATTATTAAAATCCCATACACACATACGATACAGATTATCTGTTCCCTTATAAATATAAGTGGAATAGTTTCCGGCATCTGCATTACTGGAAAGCTCATTGATTATAAAGTAATCTACAAAGCTGTCTACATCTATCATAGAAGTGTAGCCATGTTTTTCCCTGTCATAATCATATGAATACAGAGTTTTTTCAAAATCTGAAAAATCCTGCCGGATTTCTTCTGTCAGTCTGTCATCCCTGTTCCTGCTTCCGGGATATTCTATCTGCAGCTGGAAGGGGGTTTTGTAGGTATACGTTGTAAAGCTGTTTAAAGCTTCTTCGTCCGCATGCTGATGATCCAGACGAAGCAGGTATCCGGAAAATGTGCTGTGCTTGGCATTTACACGAAGTCCCAGCCTGGCGCCATCTTTTCCGCCGGTTATCACTTCAGTCATTACATATAGACCTTCATATTCACCATTAAGAATTACTTCGCAGAATCTTACATTTGGCGCGTAAGACATCATTTCTCCGGCAAGATTGTAAAACATATAATTTCGTATGGCTGTTTTATCGAGCCAGGGACCGTACAATACCCATTCATGGTGCGCATCCATTCCCATAATGGAAAGCGGATTGTTTTCCCCTTCTTCATCTACAAGTCTGATGGCATAGCTTGGCTTATCAAACGCTCTTGAGGAATTACCTCTCATTCGTATGCGGATTGAAGAAGATACATCTGCCGTTCCATTTGCATGATGGTACTCTTTGCTGTCATTTCCGATTATATCCATCTGAGCAGCAATTGTAGTTTCCCCATCAGCAGCACATGTATAAATGCGGTTGTTTCCATCATCCTTAATGGGTCTTCCCGGGATTACCACCCCATCTGTATCAATTTTGACAATCGGAAGATATGTACACAGACCGCCATCCGCAGGATCCGTACATGGTTCCTGGGGAATTTCCTGTTCATGCTGGTGAATTCTCTCTGTTTTTCGATAGTCCTGATAAAGCAGCGGCGCAAAAACAGCAATCAGGATAACCGCAAAGCAGCATGTAAATCCTATTATTTTATATTTCATATCAGTTATAAATCTCATCGCTTTGAGCTACAATATTAACACTTTCGATTTGTCCAAGGTTATAGAAATCATCTGTTAAAGCCGGATGCTGTTTCTGAACTTTTCCCAGTATTTTTCTGGATAATTCATAAATGTACTCAGCATTCTCCTCTGTCGTATTTTTTACCCGAAGAACGGCACCGGTCCCAAAATAACGAAAGACCTGGGATTCTATATTTTCACAGCGGCTTCTTTTTGCACGGATGATCAAAAGCATACGGTTATCACTGCGGATTGCTCCCACGATAAGAAAGATAAGAAAAATAGCGGAACTGCCTACTGCAGCAACCAGATAATCTCCAACTCCACAGCATATTCCCACAATAATTGTCCAGAAAATATATACAGTATCTCTGGAATCTTTTATTGCAGTTCGAAAACGCACGATAGATAATGCACCGACCATACCAAGCGACAATGCAATATTGTTTCCTATGACAGTCATAACTGTTCCTGTCATAACCGTCAGAACGATTAGTGTTACTCCAAATTTTTTGCTGTAAATCGTTCCCTTATGTGAGATCACATATGAAATAAAAATAAACAGACCAATGACAGCACTTACCAGAATATGCATTGTAATTTGCTGCCAGGTCATATCCCCCTGCTGGGTAAGCAGGTTATAAATTGTCTCTTTCATTCCCATTCCTCCTAAAATTTGTAGTCACAGCCAATTTGTCTTGCCATACAGTATTTGCTCACGGAAAGCTCGCTTTTCTGAACGGGCAGAAGCATATGCTTGATATAGCTTAACAAAAAACCGTTATATTTAACTTCCAACACTGTAGCAAAAGGAGACATTACACTGTTTAACACCAGATTTCTATCAAACATATTGAAATTTACTTCATTAGCCCGTATTCCAGAGTCAAAAGTTATTCGAATAGAATTTTCCGGCGCGATAAATGCAAATCTGTCATATTCTACAACTGTTTTAGGACGGTATGCCCACATTTCCATAATTGAATGACATTCCTGTCCAAACTCACTGCCACTGTTTAAAAGTACAGAATAATCACCCTCAATGAGAGCCTGCGCTTCCCTTCTGGATAATCTTAATGATCGCTTCCGCTGATAAGGTCCCTGCTTCTGCTTCATTTCAAACAGTGTAAAATCCGCATCAGGACTATATACCCGCAAACGAAACTTCCTTCTTAACTCCAGACCATCTTCCTTTTCCTGAAAATCCCGATTTGACAAAGAATCAAAGTACAAAGAACGTACCGGATAACCATTCGGTCCATTATGTAAGTCAGTATGAACCACGTTTGACAAATAATTCCGAAGTTTTAATGCTTCTGCCTGATTAAGCAGAAATTTTTTTTCTTCCCGCAGAACATCGCGCATAGTATTATTTCCTCCTTCCTTTGCTTTTTAGTAAATACTATATTTTTAGTAAATGCTATAATAGTATACACCCATAAAAATTCTTTGTCCATATATAGAATAAAACTTTGTAGTATACAATGAACTTTCGATAAAATCAACAATAAATATATAAAAATCATAATGAAAATTGGGATGTTGTATGATATCAAACTGTCAAAAATATCTTGCAATACGATTAACATTTATCTGTGTGATCGTACTGTATAGATCACTTGGTGATAGACAGTTTCGGTTGCACGGTCTCGGCAGGAATTCATCCGCCCGACCCATTCCATTTGGTCGTTGGCTTTCAGCGCTTCCGTAATGCCCTCAGCATCTGCCATTTGCTTTACCAGCCGAAGGAAAAGCGCCGCCTCGGGATCACTCCCAAGACGGCGCTTTTCTGTTGTGGATCAGAGCGAACATTTTACGGCGAAACCGCCGCTGAAGAAATAGGTGTTCGTCCAATACCTGTTTGGTGGAGATGGCGGGAATCGAACCCGCGTCCGAAAACCGGTTACCGGGGCTTTCTACGAGTGTAGCGGCTCTTTTGACATTCCCTCCGCGCACCGCCGAACAGCAGGCTTTGCGCATCAGTAGCCTTTAGATCATGACGGGCTTAAAGGCGTGAGCCCGTTCACGTGCACCGCTAAGTGACGCTCTTATCCCGTCCGCGGTCCTACGGGTAAGAACGGCTGCTTAATTAAGCAGCAACAGCAACTGTATTGTTGTCGTTTAATTTTAAGTTTGCGGATTTTATAGCGGTCCCGCACCGCTACTCGCTTACCAGGGCTTCCAGTCCCCGTCGAAACCTTTACATCCCCATATAAAAAGCGATATTGCTACCGCTTTTATCTGTTTTTCTCTTTCAGCGCACGCTGAATATCGCGTTGGGCATCACGCGCGGCCATATCGGCACGCTTATCGTAGAGCTTTTTGCCCTTGCACAGACCGACCTGCACCTTCACCCACGAACCCTTAAAGTACACGGAAAGCGGAATGAGCGAATAACCGACGGTTTTGGAAAGGCCAAAAAGCCGCATGATCTCGCGCTTGTGCATGAGCAAACGGCGCACCCGCATGGGATCGCGGTTAAAGATGTTGCCCTGCTCATACGGGCTGATATGGCAGCCGTTTAAGAGCATTTCACCGTCCACAACAGAGCACCACGCGTCCTTTAAATTGCATCTGCCCTGCCGCAGCGATTTCACCTCTGTGCCGCAAAGCTCAATGCCCGCTTCAAGGGTCTCCTCCACAAAGTAGTCGTGGTAGGCCTTTTTGTTCTGGGCAATCGTTTTAAATTCTGTTTTTGCCACTTGGCCTGCCTCCTTCTGCTTTGTGTGTGATTTACTATACACCACTTTCGCGGTTTTGTCAACGCGAAACCGATTTTACAGCTCCTGTCTGCCCTCAATGGCGCGGGAAAGCGTCACTTCATCGGCATATTCGAGGTCGCCGCCGACCGGGATGCCGTACGCAAGACGCGTTACGCGGATACCGAGCGGCTTTAACAGGCGCGAAATGTACATGGCGGTCGCTTCGCCCTCAACGGTCGGATTCGTCGCCATGATGACCTCCTGCACGGTGCCGTCCTGCACGCGACGCAAAAGCTCTTTTATTTTGAGCTGATCCGGCCCGATGCCGCCAAGCGGCGAAATGGCACCGTGCAGCACGTGATAGGTCGCGTGGAACTCATTTGTGCGCTCCAATGCGAACACGTCGCGCGGGTCTTCCACCACGCAGATAACCGAACGGTCTCGGCTTTCATCGCGGCACACGGGGCAAAGGTCGCCGTCCGTCAAATTGCAGCACACGGAGCAGTAATGGATCTGCTCATGCGCGTCGATGATCGCCTGCGCAAAGCTTTCGGCATCCGCTTTATCCATGTTGAGCACGGCATACGCAATGCGCTGTGCAGACTTATGCCCCACGCCCGGCAAGCTCTCAAATTTATCGACGAGCCGTTCAAGCGGCGGTACGTGATAACCGGCCATTAGAGGATGCCCGGAAGGCTCATGCCGCCGGAGATTGCGCCAAGCTTCTCCTCTTTCTCGTTTGCGGCTGCGCGCAGTGCTTCGTTGACGGCAGCAGCGACGAGGTCGCCGAGCATCTCGGCATCATCAGGGTCGATGACCTCCGGCTTGATGTCGATATTCTTTACTTCCATTTTGCCCGTTACGGTTGCGGAAACGGCTCCGCCGCCTGCGGCCGCGGTGTATTCCTTCGCTTCGAGCTCCGTGGTAATCTGCTCCATCTGCTCCTGCATCTTCTGTGCCTGGCGTGCAAGCTGCTGCAAATTTGCGGCTCCGCCGCCGCCCATACCCTGCGGTAAACGTGCTTTCATAGTTAAGACTCCTTACTGTGTGGTTTTTAAATTTATTTTTCTTCGATCTCCACGCCGGCTTCGCGCATATCGTGCAAAAAGGCGTCGAGCGGATCTTTCGGTTTTTCGCCGTCCGCTGCGGGCGGCTTATAAGGGCCGAGTTTATACACACGCCCGGTCACCTGCTGAATGGCCTCGCGGATCTTTTCTCTCTGGCTGGCACGTTTCAAGAGATCAAACGCAATCTGCGGCGCTTCGATGAGCATGTAGTCGCCGCTGATGTACGCCGCTGAGCCCTTGAATGCCGACGCCACCGACTTTGAGTAATTTTCCATATAGCCGATAATGTCCGACCAGCCGTCGAACGGCTGCGCATTTTTTGCAAGCTCCTCTTTGGACTGCGGCTTGTCCTTTACCGCGGGTTGCACAGGTGCGTTGTTCTGTGGTGTCTCGGGCTGTTGTACCGGTGCTGCCGGTGCTTCAGCCGCGGGTACACTCGGTGCCGGGGTGATGGGACGGCGCAGGCCGCCGCGCTCCAAAGCTTCAATGCGGCGCAAAAGTGCTGCGGGCGAGGTATCCATTTCCGGCGTGCAGAGACGGATAAACGTCATTTCCATTTCCGTGCGCTTATTCATAGTCTTCATGCGTGACTGCGCGGACTGGAACGCATCGAGTGCGTGCAGAATCGTTGAAAGCTCCATGGAAAGCGCCGTTTTGGTCATGGCTTCCAGCTCTTCGCCAGCGGCATTTACAAGCCCGCTTGCGTCCTTCATCGTTTTGATGAGCATCAAATTACGGAAAAAGCCCGCAAGCTCCTCGCACAGCCTGCCCATGTCTTTGGAAGATTTATACAGCGCGTCGATCTTTTCGAGTGCCGCGGTGCGGTCGCCCGTGCGAATGCACTCGGCGAGTTCAATTAAGTGCCCACGCCCCGCAAGGCCTGCCGTTTCCGCAACGAGCCCATACGTCACGTGCCCGTCGCTGCGGCCGATGCACTGATCCAAAATGGAAAGCGCGTCGCGCATGCCGCCGTCTGCCGTAACGGCGATGAGCATCGCGGCATCGTGGTCGATTGTCACATTTTCCTGCGTGCAGACCCACTCAAGGCGCCCTGCGATGTCCTCCGGTGCGATGCGGCGGAAGTCAAAACGCTGACAGCGCGATAAAATCGTCGGCAACAGCTTATGGACTTCGGTCGTCGCCAAAATGAAAATGACGTGTGCGGGAGGTTCTTCGAGCGTTTTTAAGAGGGCATTGAACGCCGAAACGGAGAGCATGTGCACCTCATCGATGATATATACGCGGTATCTCGCCGTAGTCGGTGTGAAGTTGGATTCTTCAATGAGCGCGCGGATGCTGTCTACGCCGTTGTTGCTCGCGGCGTCCAGCTCTACAACGTCCAAAACAGAGCCGTCATCCAGTCCTCTGCACACGTCACACTTGCCGCATGGATCGCCGTTTTGGGGATCCATGCAATTGACCGCCTTCGCCAGAATTTTTGCGCAGGTCGTTTTTCCCGTGCCGCGCGAGCCGGTGAACAGATATGCGTGCGAAATGCGCCCGGCCATCAGTTCGTTTTTTAACGTGACCGTCACCTGCGGCTGACCGACGACATCGGAAAACTGCTGCGGACGATATTTTCTGTATAACGCTTTATACAAACGGCGGCGCTCCTTTCTTTAGTGGGTAATAAAAGAAAAAGACGATTGGAACGTAGAATATGTGAACGGACAGGCAGCCTGCATCGCACCAGACGATCCGCTTAATGCTGCTCGGTCCCCCGCCTGACATGGTTCACGGTGTCTCGCCGCGCAGACCTGTCCGCTCGCATATTCCACGGTATATTCCAACCGCCTTGGCTTTTTCCGTGCGCGGAACATACTTGACCGCGTACTTTAGTATTATACACGTTTTCCCTTGAAAAGGCAAGCAAAAAATCGTATAATTTTGTATATGTTCATATTTGTAACGCGCACATGGGATTTTTTGCAGATTCTGCGCGGCAAAACGGGAAAGGATGAAAGAAAATGAAGATCAGAAATGCAGAGCTCTGTGACCTGCCCTATCTGCTTGAGATGCTGGAAAACGCGAAAGCTTCGCTGCGGGCGCTCGGCATCGACCAGTGGCAAAACGGCTACCCGAACGAAAACACCCTGCGTGAGGACATTCAAAATAAAATCTGCCGTGTTGTGATAGACGACGAAAACAATATTCTTGCAAGTGCCGCCGTGTATGTGGGCGACGAGCCGACATACCACGAAATTTATAACGGCGCGTGGCAGACAGAAAACAAAATCTACGGCATCGTGCACCGCATTATGGCGGCAAATAATGCGAAGAAGCGCGGCGCGGCATCGTTTTTAATGACCTACTGCGCGAAACTCTCGCTTGAAGCGGGTGTCACCTCCATGCGATGCGATACGCATCCCGGCAACATCATCATGCAGCACACGCTCGAAAAGAACGGTTATATTCGCTGCGGCATCATTCACCTTACGGACGGCGCAGACCGCTTTGCCTATGAAAAAGTTCTGAAATAACGCACAACAGACACAGGCCCCGACGAGCATGACAAAACGCTCGCCGGGGCCTCGCTCATTTTATTCTGTTATTTCTTTCGTCCGGTAAAATGACACCTTGCGGCATCATCGAAGTGCGCGGCTTTCGTCGCGCCGGTCAAAATGCTTACATAGAAATCAGGCCGAATGCGTTCATGACAGAGCTGATAAGGATGATGGCTGCAAAGACCGGGCAAAGATACTTGATCATCATGACGAAGATTTTCTTTCTGCGGAACGTGCCGCCTTCTTGCGTCATTTCTTCTTCAATACGGTCTACACCGATCACGCGGGAAACGAGCAGGCAAGTCGCAATAGCCGCAATCGGCATCATAACGGAGTTCGTTAAGAAATCGAAGAAATCGAGGAACTGCATGCCGAGAATCTTTACGGCATCGAGCGGGCCGTAGCCGAGCGAAGACAGCGTGCCGAGCGCGAGCATGATGATGCCGATGACAACGGTCGACTTTTTGCGGTTCCAATGGAGTTCATCTTCAAACGTGGAAACGGCGCTTTCCGTCAGCGCAATAGAGCTTGTGACCGCCGCAAACAGCACGAGCACGAAGAACAGAATACCAACCGCCGTGCCGAGACCCATGCTGGCGAACACCTTCGGAATCGTGATGAACATCAATGACGGGCCCGCCTGCAAGGTGTTCGGGTCGCCGCCGGAGAACGCAAAGACCGCCGGGATGATCATAAGGCCGGCCATAATGGCGATGGCGGTGTCGAAAACCTCTACATTGCGCGTAGAGTTCTCAATAGACGTTTCTTTCTTCATATAAGAGCCAAACGTAACAAGGATGCCCATGGCGATGGACAGCGAATAGAACATCTGTCCCATGGCGGAAACGACCGTCATCCAGGAGAAATTCTCAAGGTTCGGCACAAGGAAATACTGAATGCCCTTCAGTGCGCCGGGACGTGTGACGGAATAGATTGCGATGATGACAGACAATACGACAAGGATCGGCATCATGAATTTCGATACACGCTCAATACCGTTGCGCACGCCGGCAAAAATGATGGTCAGCGTGATGAGTGCAAAAACGATAAAGCAAATTTCAGCGGACACGCCGTCCGAGATGAACATCGAAAAATATCCGTCCTCCGCAAGCTTTGTTCCGTTGCCGCAAATGTACTCAAAAAGATATTTGATGACCCAGCCGCCGATAACGGAATAATAAGGTACGATCAGGATTGGGATAATGGCGTTAATCCAGCCGCCGGCTTTTAATGTATGCGACTTTGTGAACGATGCAAATGCACCCACAGGGCTTTTGCGCGTCATGCGGCCAAGCGATGTTTCTGCCACGATCATCGTGTAACCGAACGTCAGCGCAAGCAAAATGTAGATCAAAAGGAAAATGCCGCCGCCGTATTTTGCCGCAAGGTACGGAAATCGCCAAATGTTGCCAAGACCGACCGAAGCGCCGGCCGCAGACAGCACGAACCCGAGCTTACCCGAGAACATGCTGCGATTACTGTGATGTTTCTTCATTACTTCTCCACCTATTTTCTGCAAATATTCAAACACAGCCGCCGGTGAAACCGTTTTCCCCCTTCAGTTTCACCGGCGTGCTGCATCAATACATTCAGCATACCACATGGGCCGCAAAAATGCAATATCTTGCTTTCACAAATTCATTTTGCGGTTTCTGTTTATATTATGCCTTATCATCGGCGCTGCGCTTTTTTCACCCAGTCAAGCGCCACCCAGCCTCCGGCTTTGAGATGGCCCCAGCCTTTTGCAGAACCCACACCTGTGCTCTCCTCTACAACCGTATAGCGCTTCGTGTCTGTGATCTGCCCCTGCACGTCATAATTCGTACCCGGACCCTTGCGGATATTGAGCGCATCTGCAGCGTCCTTGCGCACTGTATACGCTTTGAACGGTTCATACACAATTTTGCCGTTTGAGGCATACACTTTATAACCCACAGGGCATGCGTTTTTCGCATTTTCCAGCATTGCATACGCGCCGATCTGGCTTTTTGCGTCCGACCAGCTTGTCCGCACGCGATAGAGCTGCTTTGGCGCGGGTTTCGCATCGGTCTTTGTCTCCTTTTTGTCGTCCTTCATTTCGCTTTCAATCATTTTTAAAAACCGCGCCCAACCCTTATCAAGCGTGCGGTGCGGACAATATTTGCCGTCGAAGTCCTGATGCTTCTTCACGTGCGAAATATCCCACTTGCGCTCGGTGA
>OLPU01000618.1_pt1 | contig 30231 bp, 27 predicted proteins | sample 1673111 | NCBI WGS metagenome assembly OLPU01 (sample SAMEA3136755, study PRJEB25190) | human gut metagenome | reverse complement strand
TGGATAACTGCTATTGACAGCTTTTATATTTATTCATTTATCGGTGAATAGTAACACTGGATATTAATAATTTTTAAAATACTGCTTGCGTATTTTATGAATCGTGATAAACTATCGTTGTTGCCTTAATAGCTCAGTCGGTAGAGCACCTGGCTGTTAACCAGGGTGTCACAGGTTCGAGTCCTGTTTAAGGCGCCATATCAAGAAGGATCTGGGAAGAAATTCCTGGGTCTTTTTTGTATTTGTAAACAAAATAAGATATGGATTGTTCCATATCTTATTGAAGAGAATATGTATATTGTTTAAAGTTTACCTGTTGCGTCATACATTGCCCATTGTGCAATGTTAACTGCATGGTCACCAATCTTTTCAAAGTATTTCGCTACCATTAATAGGTTTAAGGCATATTCTACATTGGCGTCTTTGGAAAACTTATCAATGAGTGTCTGTTTTGCATTATTGAACGCAGTATCTACGATATCATCTGTATCAATGACACTTTGTGCAAGCGCTGCATCTTTTGTGTTCAATGCTTTGATGGAGTCATATACCATACTTCTAGCAGCATTTGCCATTTCTTTCATATCCAGGATATCTACAGCTGTAGATACATGTTCAACTGCGACGATTTCGGCAATATCAGCCGCAACATCACCGATTCTTTCTAGATCATAGACGGCTTTTAAAGAGGCTGAGATTTTTCTTAGATCACTTGCCACTGGCTGCTGCTGCATAAGAAGCTTCAAGCAGATGTTTTCAATTTCTCTTTCATCTCTACGAATCGTTCTTGTTCTAGAGATGACAGCTGCAGCTAGTTTCTCGTTGCCGGAATTTAATGCATCAATTGTATCTGTAATAGAAGATAAGCATTTATCTCCCATTTGTGTCATGGATTCCTGTAACTGTTCTAATTGCGTATCAAAACGATTTCTCATATGTATCAACCAAACCTTCCTGTAATATAGTTTTCTGTTCTCTTATCCTTAGGTACGGAGAATATTTGATCTGTCTGTCCGTATTCTACTAAATCACCGAGTAAAAAGAATGCAGTTTTATCAGAGATTCTAACTGCCTGCTGCATGTTATGGGTAACAATGACAACGGTATATTTCTTTTTGAGTTCTAATACGAGTTCTTCAATTTTTGATGTGGAAATAGGATCAAGTGCACTTGTTGGTTCATCCATCAAGATCACTTCTGGCTGACAAGCTAAAGCTCTAGCGATACATAGACGCTGCTGCTGACCACCTGACATGCCAAGGGCGCTGGATTTGAGACGATCTTTGCATTCATCCCAGATTGCGGCATTCTTTAAAGAAGTTTCAACAATTTCATCTAACTGTGCTTTATTTTTGATGCCGTGTGTTCTAGGACCATAGGCAATATTGTCATAAATACTCATTGGGAATGGATTTGGTTTCTGGAATACCATGCCTACTTTCTTTCTTAAAAGGTTTACATCGACATTCTTTCCATAGATATCTGTACCATCTAGTAGAACGTTTCCTTCAATCTTGCATCCTTCTACAAGATCATTCATGCGGTTTAAACATCTTAACAGTGTGGATTTACCACAGCCAGATGGGCCGATGAAAGCAGTAATTTCATTTGGTTCAATTTCAATATTGATATTTTTTAAAGCTTTGAAATCTCCGTAATAGAGATCTAAGTCTTTGACACTGATTTTGCTCATGTTGTTCCTTTCTATGCCTGTGTGATCTTCTTTGCGATAAATGCTGAAAGTGCATTGATACCAACAACTAGTACAAGCAATACGACAGCAGTTGCGTAAGCTTGATCCATATAGAGACCTTCACTTGCTAATAAATACATATGAATTGCTAATGTTCTGCCTGGTCTGAATAATCCTTCTGCGGCTTTTGCAACTGTTCCTGACGTATAGATCAAAGCAGCTGTTTCTCCAACGATTCTGCCAATGGCGAGGATAATACCTGCCAGGATGCCTGGCATTGCAGCAGGCAGTACGATTTTGAATACTGTTCTTAGTTTTCCTGCACCTAAGCCGAAGGAACCTTCACGATAGAGGTCTGGTACAGATTTTAATGCTTCTTCAGTCGTTCTCATGATGAGAGGAAGGATCATGATTGCTAGAGTGAATGCACCTGAGATAATGGAAAATCCCCAGCCTAATCGATTGACGAAGAATAACATGCCAAACAAGCCATAAATGATGGATGGAATGCCTTGAAGTGTTTCCGTTGTCATTCTTACGATTTCTACAAGTTTGTTTCCTCTTTTGGCATATTCAACAAGGAAAATTGCTGAGAAGATACCGATAGGAACAGCGAGTAATAGAGATAGCAATGTCATCACAACTGTATTGATCAATGCTGGAATGACAGATGCGTTATCGGATGTGTATTTGAGTGCAAATAAATCTAGATTGATATGTGGAATACCATTGATCAGGATATATGCAATCAAGAAAATCAATACTAGAAATGTGAGCGAAGCACAGAAGTAGATCAAGAATTTCAAGAATGCACTTCCTGGATATTTTTGCTTTTCTAATGAGTTATGCATGTTCTACTCCTTTCTTCTTGATAGCAGCAACGAATGCGTTGATGAGCAGTATGAATACGAATAGAACAACACCTGTAGCAATCAATGCTTCTCGATGTAATCCTGTAGCATATCCCATTTCCATAACAATATTGGCTGTCATTGTTCTGACGCCCTTGAAGATAGAAGATGGCATTTTTGGCTGGTTGCCCGCAATCATAACGACTGCCATTGTTTCGCCGATTGCTCTGCCTACACCTAGTACAATTCCAGCAAGTACACCTGAAGCAGCTGCTGGAAGCATAACTTTGAAAATCGTTCTTTCTTTTGTTGCTCCTTGTGCTAATGAACCTTCATAGTAGCTGTGTGGAACTGCTCTTAAAGCAGATTCGGATACCCCAATAATGGATGGGAGAATCATAATGCCTAAGATGATGGAAGATGTTAAGATACAGTTTCCTTTTCCGTGAATATGCAGTGTTAGTTCCATGTTTCTAATCGCAGGGACAATGACGATGAGGCAAAAGAATCCATAGACAACAGAAGGAATACCAGCTAGTAATTCTGTTGCGGCTTTGAGTGGCTTATAGATCTTCTTTGGACAATAGTAAGTTAAGAAGACACTTGTCATGATGCCGACTGGAACACCAATCAAGATTGCACCAGCGGTGACATAGAGACTTCCAACGATCATTGGCAGTATGCCATAGATATCATTGCCTGGTCTCCATAATGTTCCAAACAGGAATTTGAATAAACCAATTGCTTTAAATGTTGGGATACCACTGCTGAATAGAAAGATACAGATCAATGCAACTGCAGCAATAGAGAAGCATGCCGCAACAGCGAATACATATTTCATGAAGGATTCGAAAAATTCACTTTTTTTCATAAGACACCTTTCTTTTGAAAAAAGCTTTCTTCAAGTGAAGAAAGCTTACGAATGAATCAATTACTTTACTTCATTCCAGGTTGTTGTATCGCCTGTATAGATGGACTTGATAGCATCAGAGCTTAGTTCATCTGTTGGGTTTTCCTTGTTGACGATAACAGCGATACCATCTGTAGCGATAACAGTATTCTTTAGACCGGAGTCAAGTTCTTCCTGCTTGAGTTCACGGCTTGCCATACCAATGTCATAGCTTCCTTCTGCACAGCTTGTCATACCTGTTGTGGAATCAGATGTCTGTAAGTCAATAGAAGCATTTGGGTTTACCTTGTTATAAGCTTCAATGAGCTTTTCCATTAATGGAGATACAGAAGAAGAACCACCAACAACGATGTTTCCAGAAGGCTGTGTTCCTTCAAATGCCTTTGTATCATCTAATGCGATATAACCGTTATCTGTAACGATTTCTTGTCCTTCTGTACTTAAGATATATGCCATGAAGTCTTTTACAACTTCGTTACTTGGCTCACCATTTGTTGCAATGTTGAATGGACGGGATAGTTTGTACTGTCCAGCCTTGATTGCATCAGCTGTTGCTTCAGCACCATCAACCTTGACTGCCTTTACCTTGTCATTTAATGTGCCAAGAGATACATAGCCGATTGCATATGGGTCTGTTTCTACTGTTGTTAATACTACGGATGTGCTGTTTACTACCTGTGCATCATCTGTTGTCATATCAACTTTCTGATCACCCTGCTTTTCTTCTACACCTGTGAGTTCAATGAATGCGCCTCTTGTTCCTGAACCACTTTCTCTTGAGATGACTGTGATATCATTTGATGAATCAAAGTCTGAACCTGATGCATCAGATGCGCCTGTGGAAGCTGCAGGTGTGGATGAACATCCAGCGAGCATTGCCATGGCAATGAAACTTCCTAATATAGACTTTTTACTTAACATACCAATTTCTTTCCTCCTGCGGTACGTGAATAGAATAGTTTTGAAATGTTAAACACGTATTCTTAGAAATGCAAAATGTATGTAAAATAATTAAGGGAAAGTAAAATGAATGAGGAATAAGTTTATGAATCGTTATTTAGAAGTGTTGAATCAATCTTTTGATAAAGTTGTTATAGCGTTGAATGATAAAGAAGGAAGAGCAGAAGTACATGTTGTGGATCTTGTGAAGCAGGATGAAAATAAGTTGTGTTTTGTTGTGGAAGAGGGCAGTACATTGTTTGATGCCTTGCATGAACATGGATATGTTTCTTTGATTGGTGTGAATGATCATGTGTCTATCAAAGTGAATGGATTTGTTTTGTGTGTTGGGGAATCAGATACACATGGAAAGATGCTTTTCTGTATTGAGAAGGGAAAAGGTGAATTTAGAGATGAAATGAATCATGTGAATGAAGATTTCATCATTGAGGAAGAAATTGTTCCTGCTGGTGGGTATTATGTGAATGATGCATGTATTCTTTGTGGTACGTGTTATGCGGTTTGTCCCAAGCAGTGTATTGATACAGCAAAGGATCCGGTTGTGATTAATCAGAGTGAATGTATTCAGTGTGGGGAATGTGTGAAAGTATGTCCTGTACAGGCAATAGAAAAGAAGTGAGTTATTGAAGTAACTCACTTCTTTCAAAAGTTAATGTTTTTTCGTGGTACTGGTTTAAATCTGCATAAATTTTGAGCTGCAAAGATGGATTGTTTTTTTCTTTTGCGAAATCTAAGAGAAAATGAAGAATAACAGGGATATTATCGTATTCAGATTGACTTAATATAGAGGAATAATATTGTTTGCATTCATGGATGAAATTGCTTGCATCATCAGCAATGCGATATTGGATTGCCAAAAGAAAGTGCGTGTTTTGTTCTGTTGAATATTTGATAGAAGTATTTATTGAAACTATACATTCAGAGAAACGATTTAAATGATACAGGCAAAATGGTAAAAACCACTGTGTATCTTCTGGAAGTTTATCAAGCACTGGTTCAATGGTTTGGATACATTCTTCATATTTTTCGGAAAGAATATAACTAAAGCTTAATGATTGAATTGTTGAAAATGTGTTGGAACTGAGTGTGTTGTTGCCGAGTTCTAAAATTGATTTTAGTTTCTTTTGTGCTTCTTCTTGTTCGCCTGATAAAATCAAACAGTTACTTTCAAACAGATCAATATCAGATAGTCTTTTGTAATTGCTTTTCTCTCTCAGAATACTTTTCACTTTTTGACATGCCAGCAATGCTAAAGCAGGTTGATTCATTTCCCCTAAAATAGCAATTTCTTGAAATGCATTCATCGCGAAAACAATTGAATTACTAGAGCAATAGGAATATGAAAGACTTAAACATTCATGAGCAACTTTTGCTTTTGAAATATCTCGTTTATAGAATAGAGCTAATAAACTGTAATAAACAGATTTCTCATAATCAGAAAGTGCATAACAATAACGATCAAGTAATAATTTGCACTCTGTTAATGCATTTGTATCGTTTGAAACACGTATATGATAAAAAAGTTTGAGAATTGTGTAAGTCAGGAAAGCATAGGAGCTTTCTTTTTTTGATGAAACTGCTTCGCTGAGAATGTTGATTTCTTCTGCGCGTTGTTTTTGAAAGAGGAAAGTATAGGCAGAAGTTAACATTTTTTCTGCATCTTCTCTTAAAGAAATAGATTCATCAAAATTACATGAATAGAAACTGTTGAGCTGATTGATGATTTCCTCAGGGAAATGTCGATTCCCATGTTCGAGGTCAGACAAAAAGCCCTTGTTAAGATGAAGTGCTTTTGAAGCTTCAATTAAAGATAAATCTTTTGAAAGTCGCTGTTGCTTGAAATATGCTCCGGCAATGGAACGTAATAATTGATCATTATTGGAAGATGAATATGTGATAGAAAATGGCATGTTTATTACTCCTGTTAATAAGTATAAACCGTCAGGAAATGAATGAGATGTAAATTTCAGTGGTTAGTAAACATAAATGAAAAAAATTCTGGATTAACAGTGATAGAATGCATGGTGAATCTTTCTGATGAAAAATGTAAAGAAAGATGAAATCGATATGAAAAATTGATGTGTCAATGTGTATTTGGTAAAAGGGAAAATTGAACTTTAAAGTTGATGGATCTATATTATTTTGAATGAAGGCGTTTTTATGAAAAGTGTACTTGTAAAATATCCGAAATTGAAGATTTATTATGTCATGGTTGGAGGATTATCTTTGATTTGTAGTGTGCTGCTTTTATATGCTACAAACGCAATGAGTACTTTAACTGCACATATAACAACAAATGGTCTCATCAATATATCTATTTATATTTATAAAGTTCTTCTCCTGTTTATATGTTTTCATTTTGTGGATCATGTTCTTTTTCGAAAAATGAAAACTATAGTTCAGGAATATTTGCACCAGCAAGTATATTGTCAGTTAAGTAATGGATTGAATCGGCAAAAATTAAATGATTTTAATGAATCTGGTGATTTATATGCTTTGATACAAAGCGATGCGGAAGATAGCATTTCTTTTTTGTCGGATACTTTTATTGATATTATTTATCAATTGATTCGTTTGGCGATGGTTCTTGTGTATATTTTTGTAATAAATATTCAATTGTCTTGTTTTTACGTTTTATCAACAATTATATCAATTCTTGTTCAAAAGAAATTCTCTGCAAGTGTTTCTAAAGCAAATGAAGATACAAAGCAAAAAGAAATTGCAATGAATACGATTTTGCAGAACATAGTGAAAAACAGATTGGTCATAAAGATGAATGATGCGGATGCATTTGCGAAAGAACTATATGAAGATAAAGTGAATGCATATACAGATGCATATATGAATGTTGAAAGTAAAGCATTGCCATTTCGAATGATTGGAATTTTCTTTGGATTATTTCCAATTTTGAGTTTATGTGTTGCAGGAGTATACATGGTTCCAAAAGGTTTTGTATCTTTGAGCACTTTTTTATCGATTGAATATATTTGTAATTGTGTTGTATATGATCAGTTGCATTTCTCTGATTTCATTACAGAGAGTGCAAAAGCATTTGTCAGTGTAAAGAGAATTGCTGGTTTTGGTGACACCGTAGAGAATGATTGTGAACATACAAATCAAACAGGAGATATTACGCTGGAACATGTTTCTTACCAATATCCAAATGTCAATAAAAAGGCTTTGGATGACATATCTCTTCATGTTCCATATGGAAGTAAAGTGGCAATTGTTGGCAAAAGTGGCTCTGGAAAATCAACATTACTGAAAATAATTGCTTCATTTATTAAGCAAGATCAAGGTGTATGTGATATTCCTGAAGTGTCGTTTGTTGAACAATTTCCATATCTATTTACTGATAGTGTTAAAAATAACATCACATGCTGGAAAAACTTTAAAGAAGATGAATATCAACACGTTTTACAGATTTGCAAGATAAACGAATTTCTTAATGATGATCAAATGATTCTTGAAAAGAATGCTTCGAATTTAAGTGGCGGACAGAAGCAAAGAATTGCCATAGCTAGAGCGTTGATGAACCATAAAAATGTATCGTTGTTTGATGAGTCTTTTTCGGGAATTGATACAAAAAATGCGTTAGAAATACTGAAAAAAATAATTGAAGAATATAAGGATCAAACCATGATTTTTTCAATACATCAATTAGAACTGTTAGAAATGATGGACCGGGTTGTTGTGATGGAAAATGGATCAATTGTTTTTGATGGAACGTATAGAGAATACGAGGCAAACTATGGAAAAGAATAATTGGAAGGTGTTTGTTAGAACGCAATCATATTTAAAGCCGTATGTGGTACCTTATGTTTTCTTTGTGCTTGTATCTGGCTTGGGGCAGTTCTTAACATTTTCATCTGTTGGTGTGTTTTTGAAAGAAATAGTATTGATGGTTTCTTCAAGTACTTCAGATTTTACGATTCAAAAAGGAATTCTGTATTTATTTGCAACTTTTTGTTTTACATGTTTCATGGGATTTGGCATTTTGAATATAAAAAAGATAGAACAGAAAATTAGAGTAACTCTAAGAAAAGAAATGCTAAATGGCTATATACACAGCGATGAAAAAGAAGTGGAAAAGATTTCTGATACTGAAGTGATGAATAGAATGTCGATGGATCTGACAAAAATGGTGGATCTTGTTGGATGGATCATGGCAGGCAGCATTTATATGCCTGTGATATCAGGATTTCTTTCTGTGATTTATTTGTGCCATGTTGATTTTTGGATTGCTTTTCTTTGTGTATTTATTAGTGTGATTGAGTATTATCTGCTTAGATTGTTTTCGAAAAAAAGAATGCAGGCAATGCAAGAAATTACACTTTCTAAGAATGAAATTGTCAATTTTTTGAATGAAGAAATTGATGGTGCAAAAGAAGTGAGAACATATGGATTATTGACAAAGTTTCAAGAATTGCTTGAGAAAAAAATAGTGAAATTGAATCAATATGTTCGTCATTATAATGCAATGAATGCTACGAGATTGTTTGTTTCAATGTTTTATATTGAATGTATTGAAGAAGTTGTGCTGTTGATGGCTGGTGCATATCTTAGTTCAATTGGAGCCATTGTTTTTGCGAATATTATGATTGCGATTCAGTTATCTGATCAAATTAATCAAATGATTGTTGCGACTTCTATTTTGAAAATGTTTGTAGATGAATATGCAGTTTATGAAAAGAGAGTGTTTGAAATTGTTGATCTAAAGCCACAAATTGAAACAAGAAAAATTGATGAAGATTCTGTTTTGAGAATGGAACAAGTTTGCTTTTCTTATGATAAAAAAGAAGTTTTGCATGATATTTCTTTTGCAATTCAAAAAAATCAGAAAATTGGAATTGTTGGAGAAAGTGGCAGTGGAAAATCAACGATTATGAAATTGCTTCTTGGATTGTACAAGCCTGCTTCTGGAACAGTGAAAAAAATGCAAAATCAAAGTATTTCATATATGCCACAAGATAGTTCCATGTTCTTTACAAGTGTTAAAAATAATATTTCACTATCATTTCAGGGATCTATGAAAAAAATAGAAGAATCCTCTTTAGATGCAGGTGCTAATGCTTTTATTGATAAAAAAGAAGATGGATATGATCATATGATTCAATCTGGAGAAGAAGGTTTTTCTGGTGGTGAATGTCAGCGAATCTCTTTGGCAAGGATGTTTTATCAAGGTGCTGATGTTTTTGTCTTAGACGAACCGACATCTTCATTGGATGCTAAAACAGAAAAATCCATTCAAAATATCATTGATAAGATTTCTGATAAAACAATCATTGTAGTTACGCATAGATTATCTTTTGTGGAAAACTTTGACAGGATTTTCGTTGTGAATGATGGAAAAATTGTAGAAGAGGGTACACATCAACAACTGTTGGATCAACAAGGTGTGTATGAAAGCATGTATAGAAAACAAAATGGTTCCTGAGGAACCATTTTACTTACAGATATTCAACAATTTCATGAATGTCTTTTCTTTGTGTATGACGAATGGATGGTTCATCATCTGCATATCCAATTGGCATTAACAAGACAGGTTTCATTGTATCTGACAGCTGGAATGCCTGGGCTGTTTTTGTGTTAGGAAAACGATTGACCCAGCATGTTTCTAACCCTAGATCTGCTGCTTCTAACATGACATGTGCTGCGACAATGCTGCAGTCTTCTACACCTGAGTGGATACCTTCTTCATCAGGATTTGTCCATTCTAAAGTTTCATCATATGCAAACATGAGTACACATGGTGCATTGAATGTACATGGTGTGAGGGTAGAAATCTTTTCAAGGGCTTCTTTACTTTGTAGTACATAGATTTTGACTGGCTGATTATTTTTTGCGGTTGGTGCGATTCTTCCGGCTTCTAAAACTTGATTGAGTTTTTCTTTTTCAATTGTCTGATCTTTATATTTTCTAGCGGAGTATCTTTTGTTTGCGAGTTGTAAAAATGTCATATATGTTATCTCCTTTGTATTATTATCATATATCTTTATATTTAAAATCCATCTGTTTGATGAATGTGTATGATTTTCTGTTTGCATTTGCCACAATCGGAACAGCCATTGCAGATCAGTCTGGAAGCACATGTAACGCAGTTTTCTCGAAAATGGGGCTTGTATAGATCTTGTTGAGGAATAGGATTGTTAAATGCGTCGTATAGATTCCACTGGATTGGTTTTCCTTGAAATGATAAATGTGATAAGTAAGCCTGCTTTGCCTGGAGTGGTTTACTTGGAATGTGATATGTTTTTCCGTCTTTGATAAATGTATTGCCTGTTTCTATAAAATTGAATGTGATGTTGTGTCTGAAGCAGGAATCGTGTAGATCTTTGACCCATTCGTAGTGAAGTGGACGTGCACCGTCATAGTTTTCTCCACCGCAGATGACAAGCTCAATTTGATTAGTATTTAAATACGGTTCAATATCAATGTGGTCAATGAATGGTGCACACATGATACCTTTATGTTTTGCAGGAATAGATAAAAGAATCGGTATTCTTTCATCTGCTCTTCTTTGATTTTCACACGTGACATTAAGAATGACATTATCATAGCCATCTTCCCAGTCTGAAGGTAAATGCTCTTTGATTCTTTCTGCGCGTTTTGTGAGAATATAGAACTTTACATCTTTTCGATACCGAATGATATCCCAAATGTTTTCTCTCCATGCATCTGCTTCTTCTAAAAAGAAATCAGCTGTCATACATACACGAATGAGTTCTCCTGCCTGTACTTTAAAAGAACCATCTCTTTTCTTCTGTAAAGGATAGTTGAAGTTATTTGTCTTGGTGATCAGTGTGCTATTAACATCTCTTAGAGAATCTAAATAGTACATATAACAATGATCACAGCCTTCACTGTATTTTCTGCATCCATGCCATGGATTCCATATATCATGCATGAAGTAAATCTAACATGAAATAAGAAATATGAAAAATGATTTGCTTGTTGATATACTAGAAATATGTCTATGCTATCGTTTTTGATCAAACCGGCATCTTCATTGTGTAATTTGAGATGCAAATATTGTTTCTATGCGGATGTGAGTCAGAATAGAGAAATGGCTTCCATGGGAATCATGCAGGAAGAGGTTATGCATGCACTGATTGATAAAGCATTACAGGTACCTGTAGATACCATACAGTTTAGCTTTCAGGGTGGAGAACCAACGTGTGCTGGAATTGCTTTTTTTGAAGCGTTTATTGCGTATGTGAACAAGAAGAACGTTATGAAAAAGAATATTCAGTATTCGATGCAGACCAATGGAACATTGCTGGATGAAAAATGGATTCAGTTATTGAAAGAAAATGAATTCTTAGTTGGTGTATCCATTGATGGTTTTGTGAAGAATCATGACTGGTTCCGTAAAGATGCGCAGGGAAAAGGTACACATAAAAAGATCTTGTATACGTTAAGATTGTTGAAAAATGCTGGAATTGCATACAATATTCTGACAGTTTTAACAAAGCAGCTGTCGAAAAAACCAGAGGAATTATATCGTTTCTATACAGAGCTTGGATATCCATATGTTCAAATCATCCCGTGCTTGCCTTCGTTAAAAGGAAATGAACCATCGGATGCATTTGCTTTAGAACCGAAGGATTTTGCTTTGTTTTATCAAAGATTCTTTGATTTGTGGTATACAGATTTTATGCATGGAAAATATATGTCTGTTCTGTTATTTGATAACTTAATGCAGATGTATTGTGGAAAGCTTCCACAACAGTGTGGAATGATGGGAAGATGTTCTATGCAGATGGTATTGGAAGCGAATGGAGATGTGTATCCTTGTGATTTCTTTGTGCTGGATGAATATCGTTGTGGAAATGTTTGTACAGATGCAATTGAAGATATGATACAAAGTGAAGTGGCAAAGAAATTTCTGCATGAAGAAAAGAAAACGTGTTCTCTATGTAAAACATGCAGGTTTGTACATATGTGTCATGGTAATTGTAAGAGAATGAATGTATGCTATTTTAATGATACGTATTGTGGATACAAGGCATTCTTGGAATATATTGAAGAAAGAATGTTTGTGATTGCAAAAAGAATCAGAATAAGTGGATGAAGTTGACTAGGTTATCTGTCAGCTTCTTTTCTTTTGGATAGACAAGATAGTATGGACGGATTAGTTTATGAGAAGCAATGCTGACTTGTGTAATCGAGTGATTTTCAATTTCTTTGATACACATGTTTTTTGGGAGAATTGTAATTCCTAGACCACTTTCTACTGCGTGGATGATGGCGTGTGTACTTCTGCTTTGCCAAAGGGTATCTACGTGTATATGATTTTTTCCAAAAAATGCATCTAAGTATTGTCTGAGTGCAGAGCCTTGTTCACGATGCAGAAACGGCATGCCATTGAGAGAAGATAATGGAATCTCTTTTTGAGATGTAAATGGATGATCATTTGGTACAAGAAGGACAAGTTCATCCTGATAGAAAGGAATGGCTACAACTTCCTCTGAAGAAATTGTATTTTCAATAAAAGCGATGTCAATTGCATTGTGCAGCAGATCTTGATAAATGTTTTCTCCATTGCTGACACTGACTTCGATGCGAATGGATGGATATTGTTTTGAATAATGTTGAATGTATTTTGGGAGTAATGTGTTTGACATTGTGACGGTAGAACCAATACGAATCTTTTCATTATGTGTAAGCATTGCCTGTTCAAGACTGTTGTAGCTGTTTAACACTCTTAGTGCATGTGTATACAGGATATCTGCAGATGGTGTTGCCAATAACTTGTGGTGATATCTTTCAAATAAGACTGTATGATATTCTTCCTCCAGATCTTTGATACATCTAGATACAGATGGCTGGGAACAGTAGTATTGTTTTGCGGTTTCTGTGATGTTTTTTGTGGTATATACCGATATGAATAGTTCTAGTGAATGTATTGTTGCCATATTTGCTCCATAAATAAAATGATATGAAATCATAAATATAATAGCATTTTATTTATGTGCGTGATAGGTATATACTAACGTCGATTCTATAGGGAGGGGTAAAGATGGAAAAGAAAATTTCGTATGGGGAATTGTTTATAGAAATGTTGAAGATATCCACATTCACATTTGGTGGCGGATTTGTCATTATTGGCATGATGCAGAAGAAATTCTGTGATGAATTGCATTGGGTTTCAGATGAAGAAGTATTGGATATGACAGCAATTGCACAGTCTGCGCCAGGTGCTTTGGCAGTGAACAGTGCGATTATCTTTGGCTATCGTATGGGTGGCATTAAAGGTGTGCTGGTTTCTACACTTGCGACGATATTGCCTCCAATTGTGATTATTTCAATTATTTGTAATATTTATGATGCATTTTCAACAAATAAGATCATTCAGATTGCTTTACAGGTCATGAGAGCTGGCGTTGCGGCAGTCATTATGGATGTTGTGCTTGATTTAGGGGGAAAAGTATTTGAAACAAAAGACTGGATCAATATTTGTTTGATGATTGCGGCATTTGTTGCTTCCTGGATCTTTAAAGTAAGTTCAATTACGTTGATTCTATTGTTCTTGTGCTTAGGTGTTGCGAGATATTTTATTGAAAGAAAGAAGGTGCAGGCATGATTTATTTACAGTTATTTTTCGTGTATCTGCAGATTGGTGCATTTGCGTTTGGTGGTGGGTATGCAGCGATGCCTTTGATTCAGTCCCTTGTTGTTGAAGGAAAAGGATGGCTGAGTATGGCTGAATTTGCGGATCTGACAACGATTGCGGAAATGACACCAGGACCAATTGCGGTCAACTCTGCAACGTTCGTAGGACAGAAGATGGCTGGTTTGCCAGGTGCAATTGTTTGCACGCTTGGCTGTATTTTGCCGTCATTGATCATTGTTTTGATTCTAGCGTATTTATATACAAAGTTTTCTAATTTAGATATTGTGAAGAAAGTATTAGGGCAGATGCGACCTGCTGTTGTGGCAATGATTGCTTCTGCGGGTATGGGAATCTTATTGATGGGATTATTTGGAACATCTGTGCTTGCGGAAATTCAATTTAGTTCTTTACGTTTGATTGAACTTTGTGTGTTTATTGCCTGCTTTATTTTATTGAGATGTAAAAAAGCGGGACCAATTCAAATTATTTTCTTGAGTGCAGCTGCTGGTACAATTCTATATTGTGTATTATAAGAAAGCACCTCTTTTTGATAAATATATCTGAAAGAGGTGTTTTTGTTATATAAATTAATTATCGATGATTTTCTCGAGATAGCGTAGCTAAAGAACCTAATATCATTTCAATAAAAACAATAAAGATTGCCTGGTTATCTAAGAAGGAATAGTCCATTTCTTTTGAAATGGATGGCAGACAGATGTATTGATCACAATGCTTTTTGAACTTCAGGTTTGGTGTCATTGTGATGCAGATGACTGGAATGCCTGCACTATGTGCTTCTGTTACGATTGGCGCATATTGTTTGTGGTTGTCTCGAATTGTAAAAATGATAATTAAATCATTTTTGTTGAGAATTTCTGGAAAATCGACCATTAAAGCAACGTTGTTCACTGCTTCTCCATCATATCCAATCTTTGCCAAACGGAGGCGTAATTGCATGGCACTTGTATATGTTCTATCAAAACCAAAGATTTTGATTCGATTACTTTTTTCAATCTTTTGTGCCAGCTGTTCTAGTTCTTCTGGCAGAATTGCAGTTTTGAGCTGCTGGATATATTGACAGTATGCATCTGCTATTGCATGAATCTGTGGCTTGTTTTCATCTGCAGTTTCTTGTCCATTGACTGTGACTAAAGACCTAGATAAATCAAATCGGAATTCTGCAAAACCAGAATATCCAATCTTTTGAGAAAATCGAATGAGTGCACTTTTAGAGCTGTGTGCACTTTTGGCAATCGTGTTGATGTCTTTTCTAGCAGTTTCTAATGGATTGTTAATAATATAGATAGCAATTTCTTGTTCTGTTTTTGTAAAGTTTTCAAAATTTGACTGAATTCTGTCTAATGGATTCATAAAAATTTTCTCTTCTTTCAGAAATATTATACTGGGAAAAGTTTCAAAAATAAATAAGAACAAAAGTCCAAAAAAGTATTGAAACTTGGTCCAAAGTAAGATAGAGTATGTGTGCAAGATACAAGGAGGACAGAAATAATGAATGGTATCTTAGATAAGTTGCAAAATGTACTAATACCTTTTTCTCAGAAAGTAAATGAGAACAAAGTGTTAAAGGGAATCAGTAAAGGTTTTGCAAGCATGTTGCCAATCGTCATGGTTGGTGCTATTTTCACTTTACTTGCATCATTAAACATTAGTGTTTATCAAAACTTTATTACAAGTACAGGTTTAAAGGGAGTTCTTTCTATTCCTGCTGCCTTTACTTCAGACATGATCTCTGTATATGCAGTATTCCTCATTGCCCAGGCGGAAGCTGATGTCATTGGTTTGAAAGATGATGATGCTACTGCTTCTGGAATTATTGCATTAATGGTATTCTTGATTTTACTTCCACTCGGTGTAACTGGTGTTGATCCAGAAACAAACGTTACAGTACAGGTGACTGCCGCAATCGCTACTGGCTACTTAGGTTCTAAGGGCTTATTCACAGCTATGATCGTTGGTATTTTGATTCCTAGAATTCATAATTTATTTGTTAAATACAACATTGTTATCAAGATGCCTGAATCTGTTCCACCAATGATTGCGAAATCATTCAACGCAATGATCCCTGCTCTAGGTATTGCTTTACTTGCCTGCTTAATTAAGACTGGCGTAGCAGCTACATCTTATGGCACAGTTACAGACTTGATCTATGGTTTGCTGAAGGCTCCATTATCCGTATTGACAGCTTCTCCAATTACTTATGCATTACTGCTTCTTGTATGTAACTTAATGTGGTTCTTCGGTATCCACGGCGGTATGGTTGCTGGCAGCTTTAGAGATGCTATGTATACAGAAGCAACACTCGAAAACCTTGCTGCGTATACAGCTGGAACACAGGCTCCAAACGTATTGACAACAGGTGCCTGGCTGACAATTGGCAACATCGGTGGTTCTGCATGTGCAATTGGCCTATGCCTATGTATTGCATTATTTGCTAAGTCTTCTAGATTCAAGGCTTTGAACAAGATTTCTTTACCTGCTGGTCTTTGTGGAATTTCTGAACCAATGGTATTCGGTTTCCCAATGGTATTAAATCCAATCTTATTGATCCCAATGTTAATTGCTCCAACAGTAACATTGTTACTTGGCTATGCAGCAATGGCTACAGGACTCGTTCCATACATGATTGGTACATCTATCCCTACTGGTACTCCAATTCTATTCTCTGGCTTTATTGCTTATGGAAGCTGGAAGGGTGTTGCTCTTCAGTTAGTATTGATTGCAGTTTCTACATTAATCTATTATCCTTTCTTTAAGATGTGTGATAATCAGGAATTAAAATTAGAAAAAGAATCTCAGAACTAATTGAAAGGAGTCTTTATGGCAAATCAACCTAATATTCTATATTTTGTAGCGGATCAGATGCGTGCGGATACGCAGCACTACCTTGGAAATCCAGCTTCTATCACGCCGAACCTGGATGCGTTAGTAGAAGAAGGGGTAGGTTTTGAAAATGCCTATTGTCAAAATCCAGTCTGTGTACCAAGTCGCTGTTCGTTCTTGTCTGGATTATATCCTCATACAACAGGACATAGAACAATGCATTTCCTTCAGGAAGAAGATGAACCAAATATCTTGCGCATTATGAAAAATGCGGGATATGAAGTGATCTGGATTGGGAGAAATGATGTTGTTCCAGGTGATAAGACAAAGACAGACTATTGTGATGAATACTACAACGGAATCAATCCTGGCAATACAAGAGATAAAACATATGATGTGATGTCTTCTCTTCAGCATACAAAACATGATGCTACGGATGATACGCCATTTAATAAAGATGAATATTCTTTCTATATAGGGAAAGTTTCAGAAGAAAAAAGTGGTCCTGCAGATGTGGGGTGTGTCAATGCTTGTCTAGAATATCTAGATCGTAAGAAAAGGGAAGGGAATGACAAACCATTCTTTATCTACTGTACATTGATGTACCCTCATCCACCATACGGTGTGTGTGAACCTTGGTTTTCAATGATTGATAGAAATGCTTTGCCACCACGTAAAAAGTGGAATCCAGAAAAGCCTGAAATGCTTGTAGAAACAGCGAATCGCATGGATCTTCATGATTGGAGTGAAGAAAGATGGAATGAGCTGAGAGCAGTGTATCTGGGTATGACTGCGAAATGGGATGATCAGCTTGGCCAAGTGGTTAATAAGCTGAAGGAATGTGGTTTCTATGAGGATACTAATATCTTCTGTTTCTCGGATCATGGTGATTATACTGGGGATTATGACATTGTTGAAAAACTGCAGAATTGTTTTGAAGATGACTTGACGAATATTCCGTTAGTTATCAAACCATCCAGAAATATTTCATGCAAACCTAGAGTGACAAAGGCACTTGCAGAACTTGTGGATCTGAATGCTACTGTTTCTGAAATGACTGGCGTTCCATTGAATTATGTGCAGTATGGTAAATCTTTAGTACATGTTCTAGAAGGTGATGAAACACACAAGGAAGCAGTATTTGCGGAAGGTGGTCGACCAATGGGAGATCGTCCTGCAATGGAACTTGGGCATGATGATCCAGAGGATATGTACTGGCCTAGACTTTCTGTGCAGCATCAGGAAGATGGTGCACATGGTAGAGCGGTCATGTGCAGGATGGGTGATTTAAAATATACGATGAGACTCTATGAAAAGGATGAGTTATATGATTTAAGCAAGGATCCTGACGAACAGGTAAATGTAATTGATGATCCTTCTTACTTGTCAGCAATTCTTGAGCTTCAGAAAACGATACTACGCTGGTATCAGGGAACAGTAGACTGGGTACCAGATCGGAAAGATAAGAGGTGAATTAATTATGCCAATTTTTTGGACAGACTTTCACAGTAATATTCATCATGATCAGATGAAAGACTTAGATAAATGGATTGCACAGATTCGCGAAACATTAGATTTCTGGCCAATCGCGTATTATCCATTTGGAATGAGAAAAGATAGTACTGGACTTGGAGTTGAAGATACAATTCCAATGGAAAGTATTAAAGTAGACTGGGAAGTACTGCGTGAAGCAGTAAAAAAGGTGAACGAAGAAGGTTTCCCAATGTTCATGGGGTATGAATGGCAGGGAAATGGTCTTGATGGTGACCATAACGTTTTCTTTGCGACAAATGATGAAGATCCTTGCTTTGTTTTGGATTATCATAAGTTAATTGAAAATTATGATGGTATTGAAGCAATTGGTATTCCACATCATACAGCATATCAGCTTAAGAATAGAGGAAAAGACTGGGATAGACAGAATGATACATTCTCTCCATTTGCAGAAATCTATTCTTCTCACGGTTCTAGTGAATGTGATGATAACTGGATCAACATGGATAGACATGTACACATGGGACCTAGAACAGATGCTACTAGTGTTTCTACAGGTTTGAAGAAGGGCAATCATTTTGGTTTGATTGCTTCTGGTGATAATCATAGCTGCCCTGGTGTTTATGGATTTGGATATGCTGCGGTTGTGGCAAAGGATAATTCTAAGGAAGAAATCTGGAAGGCATTGAGACAAAGACATGTCTATGGTGTATCTAAGGATAGAATTGACGTTGATTTCAAACTCGATGATGCAATGATGGGTGATGTCACAAAGGCTGGAAAGCACACAATGCATTTGCATGTTGAAGGTATGGATACAATTGACAGAATCGAAATACTGAAGAATGAAAAGCGTATTGCATTGATTGCTGGACCAGACGAAGAAATTCCTACAGGAAATGAAAAGATTCGCTATAAGTTCTTTATGGAAGCTGGCTGGGGACCAGATCTTAGAGTATTCCCTGAATTTACAGAAAGAGTCTGGAAGGGAATGATCAAGACTCCTGGAAAGATTTTATCTGTGACTCCTTGCTTCAGCACGTTTGGTCAGTCTATTGATAACAAGACTGATAATGAATTGGATTTTACTTTAACAACACATTCTACTACAGCAACAGGTAAGTGGATGGGCCCTAGCAGTGTTACAACAGAAGGTTTCCAGATTGAAATTGAAGATACTTTAGATTCTTATGTTGATATTGAGATGGAAGGTAAAAAAGTTCATCTGACTGTCAATGAATTAGTGCAGGGTACACATGTTTACTCAATGGATGAAGAAGTTCAGCAATTGTTGAAGGAAAAGTATGGATTTACTGAATATTATAGAAGTGATCCTTTCTGGCATAACGCTTATAAGTTTAGAGTGCATAAAGCTTCTTTAGATAGCTGGTATACACAGGATATTCAGATGGATGTGGATCTTGTGGATGGTGATGAGATTCGTTGTAGAATCTTGGAAAAGAATGGTTCATGTGCATGGACAAGTCCAATCTTTATTGAAGAATAATTTATACAAGAGTACATCGATGTGATGTGCTCTTTTTTTTAAGCCGTTTGAAAAATATGATTTATTTTGGAAAAAGTCGTTTGAAAAAGTTGAAGTTTATATAGAAAAGTCCCTTAAAAAAGTCGCGTTTAATACGAAAAAGTCCTTTGAAAAATATGAATTTCAAAGTAGAATGTAATTAGAAGCAGGTACATATATGTTGAAAAGAAAAATAGAAGAAAAATTGTTGCAATGGAAAAATACGAGCGAAAGAAAACCATTAATTATAAAAGGATGCAGACAATGTGGAAAAACATATTCTGTAATGAAATTTGCGAAAGATAATTATGAACATGTTGTGTATTTGAACTTTTTTGAAAATCCGGATTATAATTCGATTTTTTCTGGATCATTAGATGTGGAAAATATAACGATGATGATTTCTGCTTTGCTTGGTCAAAAGGCTGTGTTTGAAGCTGGGAAAACAATATTGATTTTGGATGAAATCCAAGAATGTGCACAAGCACGAACTGCATTGAAATTCTTTAGAATCGATGGACGTTATGATGTCATTGGAACAGGGTCTTTGCTTGGTGTGAGAGGCTATGGTGAACAACCTAAGTCGATTCCTGTTGGTTCAGAAACAACGTTACATATGAATCCTTTGGATTTTGAAGAGTTTCTATGGGCAAATGGAATATCTGAAGCAATCATATCAATTTTAAGGAAGTCATTGGAAGATGAAACTGTGATTCCTGAAGCGTTGCATCAAAGATTAAAGGAATTATTGTTGCAATATACAGTTGTTGGTGGAATGCCTGAAGTTGTGAGTGCGTTTGTGGCTAGGAAGCAAATGAATGAAGTACTTCAATTGCAAAGAGATATTGTTAGATCGTATGAAGATGATATGGTGAAATATGCGCAGGGAAGAGATAAATCTAAAATTCAAGAATGTTTTCAATCGATTCCTAGACAATTGGCAAAAGAAAATAAGAAATTTCAATATTCTTTGATTCAAAAAAAAGCAACCGCAAAATCATTTATTGGCAGTTTGCAATGGATTGAAGATGCTGGGATTATTACAAGATGTCATAATCTTTCTTTGACAGAACTTCCATTAGATGGAAATGCAATTGAAGAAATATTCAAAGTATATATGTGTGATACTGGTTTGTTTGTAAGTATGTTAGAAGATGGTACGCAATTTGATATCCTGCAAGGAAACCTTTATGGGTATAAAGGTGCAATTTTTGAAAATCTCGTTGCGGATATATTTTATAAAATGGATAGAAAACTATATTACTATCGTAAAGATTCCGGGCTAGAAGTTGACTTTGTAATTCGCTATAAAGGGGAATGTACACTTGTTGAAGTGAAGGCTACAACAGGAAATACAAAGAGCACAAAAACAATATTGAAACATCCTGAGAAATATCATGTGAAACAGGTGATCAAGCTAGGTGATTACAATGTTGGAAGAAGTGAGCAAATATTAACACTTCCAACATATATGGCATTTTTGCTGACGAGTGTGTAAATTTCATCTTTGACAGTTCAAAAAGGGAAAACAGTCCGAAAATGGCTTATTTATGCCAAATTCTGACTGCTTTTGTTTTGCACCGATATTACGTAATTTATTGTCTCTGCTTTGTAAGTTTGGTGATATTTCTGATGCTGCTCTTTGTCATGATCTGATAGTCTGTATTGAATCCAAATATTTCATGAAGCTCATCAGTAAGGTCGGTTCTTGTATAGGAAGGCTGATATCCTGTTCCCGGGATGATATGCAATTCCATTTTTCTTAGTGTTGTTATGATCTTTTCTGCTGTGTATTTTTCTTTCAGCTTTTTTTCAAGTATCCGATAGATCATCAGTGACAGATAGCAGATTAGAAAATGTGCCTGTATTCTGTCTTCTCTGGAAAGATATACAGGTCTTGCCAGAAATTCTGTTTTCATGATTCTGAAAGATTCTTCGACCTCCCATCTCTGTTCACTTTGGCTTTTATGTATTCTCTGAAATCATCGGCCTCTTCGATCTCGAAGAAGAAGTTTGTGCATTAAAAAGTCTAAATAAAAGAATCTATACTATCAATACTAATTGAGTCAAGCTTCTTAAAATTACACAAAAGCAATAAAGGAAAATGGAGAGTGGAGAGCATTAATCAAAAACGCTTAAAAATATTCCAAACATTCTCTTTAAACGTTGTACAAGAGGTTGCGGATTTATCGAAAGTTTAGCCCCTATACCTTAAATCTAAGGTTGACTATATATATATATATATATATAATGAGAACGTTCTAAAAAATATGCTTTTGTAACCGAAAAATAAAAGTGTAAAATAGCAAAAAAATAGATTTCAAAAACAAAAAAAGTACAAAAACATATTAGAGAAAACGCATAGTATATGCAAATAGGGAGAAACAGAAATGAAGAAGAACGTAAAGAACAAAATTCTCGCTTTCTCAATGGCATCAGCAATGATCGTTCCAAATGTTGCTGTTGTATTTGCGGAAGCACCAAAAGCTAGTTTGGCATCAGTGGCAAAAGAAGCTAGCAAAACAAAAATAATTTATGTAAGTTATATTGATGAAGAAACAAAGATGCCATTTGCAAATGGTATTGAACAAGTTGAAGTTGCAGCATCTGCAACAACATTCAACACAAGCGCTCTAAAGAATGTTCCAGAAGGATATGAACTTTGTGAAACAGGAGATCACTATTTTGGCGAAAATGACACAATAAATATTGAAGTTCGTAAGAAGGCTGCACAGACAAGAACAGTTTATGTACATTATATTGATGCTGAAACAAAGATTCCATTTGAAAACGCTATTGAAAAGATCGAAATTCCAGCTGATGAAATTCATGTTAATACAAACGATTTAAAGGAAATCCCAGCAGGATATGAACCAGTTGTTACTGGAGATCTTGATTTCTATAATACAGATGATGTAAACGTAGAATTACGTAAAATTGAAAAGGTTACAACATTGCATGTAAGCTTTGAAACTGTTGATGGAACAGTAGTTGGTGAAAAGACATTTGAAAAGACTTCTACAGATGAAGAAGATGTAGTATTCGCTCTTGGTGATGATATTGTTCTTCCTGAAGGATATCACTGGGTAGATTATAATGACCAGATTAAGAATGTTACACTTCCAGCTGGAGCAACAGGCGGAACTGTTATGTTCGTTGAACAGGATGAAACAAAGGCTGTTTTAACAGTTACATTCGAAACAAAAGATGGCGAAACAGTTGGAACAACTTCTGTTGCTAAGGAATTCACAGTTGATGAAAACGGTGATAAGGTTACAACATTTGTTCTTGGTAAAGATTTCACACTACCAGAAGGTTATCATTTAGCTGATGGTGTTGATCAAGTAACTGAAATTACAATGCCTGGTACAGTTGGTGGACATACAGTAATTGTAGAAAAGGACGCAGTTGCACCTACACCTACAGAAGATCCAAAGAAGGATGACACTAAGAAAGATGATACTAAGAAGGAAGAAACAAAGAAGCCTTCTAAGACAGCTGATACAGCTGATACATCTGACGTAGCTGCTTATGCAATTCCATTGGTAATGAGCATGGTTGCTATTAGTGCAATTGTTGTTGGTAGAAAAAAATTATCCTAATTAAAACTACTGCATAATTGATTATTTCAATTAAGTGTTGAAAGTAAGTATAAAATTGTCGGAGTTTATCTCCGACAATTTTTTCTAAGAGGAACTTTATGAAAAAGAGGAAAATAAAAAAAGGAAATCTACTATTTTTAGTTGGTTGTATATTATTGTTTATTTCAGTTATTACTTTTGTTATTATGTTTTTGTTAAATAGTCACAATAGTTCTGAAATGAAAAAGAAGATAGATGCAGCCCATAACTATACTGCATACCAGAATGTTGTAGTAACAGATAATAATTTAGATGGATCATTAAATGATGTACTTGCTGAAGGAATAAAAAAGTGGGTTAATTCAACATTAGGTATGGATGATTCTTACTCTTCTGACAGTAAATCGAAACTTTTAAGAAAATTCTATGATTCTATTGAAAATAGTGATCAAAAAAAGAAATTGACTGATACATTAACTGAATTTTATTCTGCCAAAACTATTACAACAGAAAATATTGATGTCTCTATAACAGAAGCTAAAGAAGCAACTCTAAACGAAAAAACTGTTGGTCTTGTAAATTGTAAAGCAACAATTAGTGGAACTAGAGATGGAATTGATTTTCAAAATATCTATGATCTATCTTTGTTACTTTCCTACGATACGGATCCAGTTGGCATTTATGTTGTGAAAAGTATTGTCAAGGAATAAGTTTTAATTATATCTTAATACTTTGACATCATTTTCGGTTTGCCAAATTCTGACGGCACTTATGGGAGCAAGTCATAGAACAAACTGAAAAAAGATAAGAATTGAAGCCATTTGAAATGATTCCGTTCTTATCTTTTTCTTTTGTTCGATTCAATATTGTTATCTACTATTTTTTATATAGTTAGCTTTCTATCGGTTACGATTAATTATTAAATGATTTATTGACTGTACTTCGTCTAATTTCTTGCCTGTCAATATTGATACGACATACACATTCTACTCTTCGTATCATGATTTATATTCATCTTCAAAAAAAGTTAAGAAGATTGCTTTTTAACATATATGGCATTTTTACTGACGAGTGTGCGAGTAAAGTTGTTATAATAGAAAGCAGAAAGAGAGAAAATATATTATGGGATTTAGTAAAGATTTTTTATGGGGTGGTGCTACGGCAGCCAACCAGTACGAAGGTGGCGTATTCGAAGGTGGTGCAGGTCTTGCAACTGCAGACGTTATGACAAACGGTTCTCATACAGTTCGTCGCCAGGTAACATGGAAGAAGGAAGATGGAACAACAGGTTCTACACCTTTATGCTTTGGTTCTGAAGAAAGACATTTACCAGAAGGTGCAATTCCTTGTCTGTTAGATGATGACAAGTATTATTATCCTTCTCATATTGCTTCTGATTTTTATCATCATTACAAAGAAGATATCAAACTATGTGCAGAAGAAGGTTTTAAGTGCTTTAGACTTTCTATTAAATGGTCACGTATTTTCCCTAATGGTGATGATGCAATTGTAAATGAAGAAGGTGTTGCTTTCTATAAGAGTGTCATGGAAGAGTGCAAGAAGTATGGTATTGAGCCACTTGTTACATTGTCTCATTATGAAACTCCATTATCATTGGCGCAGAGATTTAATGGATGGAATGATCGTAAACTTGTGGATATGTTTGTTCGCTATGCGGAAACTTGTTTTGATCGTTTTGAAGGCTTGTGTAAGTATTATTTAACATTTAATGAAATTAACTGTATTGAAGCTGCACCTTATGTAACTGCTGGCTTGATTCATGCGGATGAACAGAATATTGCTAATGCAACGTTCCACCAGTTCTTAGCAAGTGCGAAAACAGTGATTGCGGCACATCAGTCTCATCCGGAAATTCGTGTTGGTATGATGCTTGCTTTTGGCCCTGTATATGGCTATACATGTGATCCATATGACCAGTTATTAGCAAAACAGCAGGAAGATAGAACATTGTTCTATTCTGATGTGCAGATGACAGGTGTATATCCTACCTATAAGCTAAGGGAATATGAAAGAAAGAATATTACAATTCCTTTTGAAGATGGTGATGCTGCTTTATTGAAGGCTGGTGTTTGTGATTTCTTGAGTTTCTCATGTTATGGTTCTCATGTGTTAACAACACATGTTGATGAAGATATGAAAAAGGGTGAAGGAAATGGTGCAATGCAAAGAGCAGTTGCCAATCCTTATCTCAAAACAAATGCATGGGGATGGGCTACAGATCCACAGTGCTTAAGAATTGTATTGAATACATTCTATAATAGATATCATTGTGATTTATTCTGTGTTGAAAATGGTATTGGATGGAATGATAAATTTGAAGATAATACAGTACATGATGATTATCGTATTGATTATATGAGAGCCAATATTCAGTCTATGAAGGATGCGGTTGATATTGATGGTATTCCTTTAATGGGTTATCTGTATTGGGGATGCGTTGACATGGTTAGTAATGGTGAAGGTGAGATGGCTAAGAGATATGGTCAGATCTACGTTGATGCCGATAACTATGGACAGGGTACAATGGAAAGAAAGTGCAAGGATTCTTACTACTGGTATCAGAAGTGTATCAAGAGTAATGGAGAAGATTTGAAGTAATGAAAAAAAGGGATATTGTATGAGTGATTCGCTCATCAATATCTCTTTTTTCTATACTTGTAAAATGGATTTCATTATGACTTGCACCTTTTGATACCTTTTTTTGAGGATGATTTGCACCTTTAAGCGTGTTTTTGAACACATAATTTGCACCTTTTAGTACTTTTTTTAGAGAGTAACTTGCACCTTTGCACGAATTATAGATATGAGAAATTGATTATGCTTGAAGAAATATGAACGAAATGACAATATAGTAGTAGAAGTTTATACAAGGAGACAATTTATAATGACACAATTTTTCTGGGGCAATAGTTCTAGCAGCATGCAGACGGAAGGTGGATGGAATGAAGGCGGAAAATCTTTATCTGTCTATGACATTGTAGAACCTGCAGAACATCGTAGTGACTGGCATTTTGCGAATGATAATTATCATTCTTTTGATGAAGATCTTGATTTGATGAAAGATCTTGGTATGAATATGTATCGTTTTCAGGTTTCATGGAGTAGATGTGTGAAGGATGGTGATGGGGAGTTCAATGAAGAAGGATTGGCTTTCTATGATCGTTTGATTGATGGTTTGTTAAAAAGAAATATTACACCAATGATTTGTATGTATCACTTTGATATGCCTTTGCATCTTGCAAGAGAATATAATGGATTTTTGAGTAAAGACGTAACCAAAGCATTTATTCGTTTTGGCAAGAAAATCATTGATCGTTATAGTGATCGTGTGAAGTACTGGATTACATTTAATGAACAGAATTTATATCACAATCCTTATGCATATAAGATTGCGGGCAGTGAGAATTGTGAAAAAAATACAAATACGTTGTATCAGATTTTTCATAATGTAATGTATGCACATTGTGCGATTTGTGATTATCTGCATGAGAATAGTGATGCAAAGATTGGTGGTATGCTTGCGTATAGTGAAGTGTATCCTGCGACATGTAAACCTTTGGATATTCTGTGTGCGAGAAAACATGATGAGTTTATGAATCTGACGTTGCTGGATGCTTTTTCACATGGGCATTATTCTGAAGAAATGATGCATTATGTTGAAACACATCGCATTGATATGAAGGCAACAGAGGAAGAATTAGAAGTGATTCGTCATCATAAAGAAGATTACATTTGCTTCTCTTATTATTGTTCGACAACAGTGAATTCAGATAAGATTCCTGAAGGAACAGTACCAAATGAATATTTGATGTATGGTGGACAGGATAATCCGTATCTAGAAACAACAGAGTGGAACTGGCAGATTGATCCATTAGGTTTTAGAGATGTAATAAATAAGATATATAAAAGAACGGGATTACCTGTATTTCCAATTGAAAATGGTATTGGCGTACAGGAGGAATGGGATGGTGACCATGAAATCCAGGATGATTATCGTATTGCTTATCATAGAGAACATATTAAAGAAATGTTTAATGCGATGCATGAAGATGGTATTCCAGTGCTTGGCTATCTTGGATGGGGATTGATTGATATTCTTTCTTCTCAAGGAGATATGAGAAAGAGATATGGTGTTGTGTATGTGAATCGTACGAATCATGATCTAAGAGATATGAAGCGTGTTCCAAAGAAGAGTTATCATTGGTTGAAAAAAGTGATTGAGAGCGATGGAGAAGAGATGTAAATAAATTTATTGTTTCAGTAAATTTGCTGCGTCATGGAAAAATAATTTTGATATACTAAAAAGTGCGTTATTTAACGTGCTTTTTTGTGTATATAAATTATTTAGGGGTGTGATAAAAATGATGAAAAAACATATTTCAATATTATTATCGGCTTTATTAATTGTAAGCAGTGGCTTTACAACGATTTATGCTGAAGGTGAACCTTCTCCTTCCCCAACAATTGAAACAACTCAGCAGCCAGAGCCTACGGAAACACCAGAAATTTCAACGGATAATGTTAAAACGGAAGAACCGGATACAAATGTTGAAGTGGGTGAAGATTCATCTAGTGAAAATGAATCTGAAGAGGTGACGGAGCCATCAACAACAGAAACTCCAGAAGTTACACCTGCTCCAGAAACAAATGAAGATACTAGCGAGGGTGAAGAAGAGCTAGATCCAAGTGTCTCATATACTTTACAGTATGCTGATGGAACATCTGTAGAAGACGTGACAAGTTCTGAAGAATTATCTACGGATAAAGCAATTCAGAAAATTACAGTAAATACAGAAAATATTGAACCATCAATGGTAACGTATAATGTTTACCTATCTAATTTTGGATGGAGTGATGAAAAGCATGGTGGAGAAGTTGCTGGAAAAGATGATGGAAGCAATATTGAAGGGTTTTATGCAAAACTGGATGACTCATTAAAAGAAATGTATTCCATTGAGTATAGAACACATATTAGTGGTTTTGGCTGGACAGAATGGGCTAGAGATGGGGAATATACAGGTTCTAAGGATTACGGTCTGGCAATTACTTCATTGGATGTAAGAATTGTATATTCCGATATTTCATTATATGCAAGTAATGGTACAGGATATATGCAAGTAATGGTACAGGACAGGCGTATTACGAAAGACCTTCCGTCCAATATAATGTACATATGCAAGATTATGGATGGCTTGGAACTGTAGGGACTTCTCAAGTTTCTGGTAAGCCAAACCAGGGAAAACGAGTGGAAGCTATCACTGTAACCCTTCCTGCCAACTTAACAAAATATGGCAGTCTTAATATTCAGACACACGTACAAGACTATGGATGGCTTGGAAATGTTGGAAATGGTCAGGTTGCGGGGACAACAGGACAAGGAAAACGAGTGGAAGCATTTCAGCTATCACTTACAGGTGAATTGGCAAATCGTTATAACATTCTTTATCAGGCATATGTTGATGGATTAGGCTGGCAGCCAACAAAGAAAAATGGTGCTGTTGCGGGGACAACAGGTCAATCTAGAGCAATTCAAGCAATTCGTATTTCTATCCAATATAAATATGGTCCTCAGTCTTCAACAGGAATGAGCGAAAGTGAATACATTCAGAATCTTGATCAATCTATATTTTATCAAGCACATGTTCAAAATATTGGATGGCAAAATATTGTCATGAACTATGAAACTGCTGGAACAACCGGTCAATCATTAAGAGTTGAATCGTTGAAAGTAACTTTATCAGATGATTTAGCGCAGCTTGGTGGTGTTTCTATTCGTGCACATGTACAGGATTATGGATGGATGAATTCTGTTGGTACTGGTGCAGTGATTGGAACAACAGGACAAAGTAAAAGATTAGAAGCTGTTCAAATGTCTTTGACAGGAGAACTTGCAAATAAGTTTGATATTTGTTACAGAACACATGTACAGAATATTGGATGGCAGTCATGGAAAAGAAATGGTGAAACCTCTGGAACAACCGGACAATCATTGAGAATTGAAGCAATACAGATTGCAATCGTGCAAAAATCCAGTAATACTTCATCAAATTCAAATGCAAATCGTGTTGAAGTTGGCGTTGACGTATCTAGTTGGCAAGGCAATCAAATCGATTGGAATCAAGTATCTACAGTAGCTTCGTTTGCAATTGTTAGAGCTGGCTATAGAGGTGCATCTGGTAGAGTGGCTGAAGATACTTGTGCTGTTAGAAATGTAAATGCTGCTAAATCTGCTGGAATGCAAGTTGGTTTATATTTTTATTCCATTGCAACGAATATTTTTCAGGCGATGGAGGAAGCTGATATTGCAGTAAATGTTGCAAATAAATGTGGTGGAGTATCATTGCCAATCTACTTTGATATGGAGGATAATAGAGTTGCAAGCTTAAGCAGACAGGATAAGACGGCAATTGCAAATGCTTTTATTGATCGAGTACATAGCTATGGTTACAATGCTGGCTTTTATTCATATTTATACTGGATGAAAGATCAAATGGATATGAATGGATTAAGAAGTGATTCTGTCTGGGTAGCTCAATATAACAACACATGTACATACACTGGTAAATATGACTTCTGGCAATATACTTCACAGGGAAGGGTTCCAGGTATTTCCGGTAATGTTGATATGAATAAAAGGATTAGGAGTAGCGTCGAAAACTCGACTCTAAGAAGCTATCACTCGATAAAAAATCGATGAAATAGAAAAAAGGTGCGAACAAGGCGCACTAAAAACAACTTT
>OLPU01000614.1_pt1 | contig 30392 bp, 18 predicted proteins | sample 1673111 | NCBI WGS metagenome assembly OLPU01 (sample SAMEA3136755, study PRJEB25190) | human gut metagenome | reverse complement strand
AGCGTGAAGTCCTGCTGAACTATCTTGATTGCATTATTTTATGGAATTGCTATAATATTTCATAAACTTAATATTCCATAAACCTCACGTTATACTACAGTCATTTTCAGTAAACAGCGCAGGAAAATATATCTGTCTGAGTGCATTTGCAGGCATCTTAGATCTTCTTAGCCGGTAGAAATCTGCGTTATGGAGAAAAATCGCAACCTGTCTGAGCGAAGCCTGCAGCGGAGCGAGTTTTGCATTTTTCTCCATGCTTTTAGCAGATTTTTACCGACTTAGAAGATCTTAGATGCCGAAACCGCACTCAGACAGATATATTTTCCTGCGCGTCCCCCCACCAACCCAAAACTACAGCAAAGGAAACCTACCCAATTATGAACGAAAACACAACACCCCTCCACCCCGCCTTCCTCACCCGAATGAAAGAAATGCTCGGCAACGAATACCCCTCCTTCCTCTCCAGCTTCAGCGCTCCCCGAACCTACGGCCTGCGCATAAACACCTCCAAGATCACCTGCGAAGACTTCGAAAACCTGTCTCCATTTCCAACCCGTCAGATCCCATGGATCAAAAACGGCTACTTCTACGATGAAGACATCCGTCCTTCCAGATGCCCATACTACCAGGCCGGCCTCTACTACCTTCAGGAACCCAGCGCCATGACCCCCGCCTCCCGCATCCCCATCGAGCCGGGTGACAGAGTCCTGGACCTCTGCGCAGCCCCGGGCGGCAAGGCAACTGCAGCAGGCGCAGCACTTCAGGGACAGGGACTTCTGGTAGCAAACGATATCAGCACTTCCCGCGCCAGAGCCCTCCTTCGCAACCTGGAACTCTTCGGCATCCCAAATGTCTTCGTAGCAAACGAAACACCTGCAAAGTTAACCAAAGCATTCCCCGAATTCTTCGACAAGATCATCCTAGATGCTCCATGCTCCGGAGAAGGAATGTTCCGTAAGGAAGAAGCCCTTGCCAAAGACTGGACTCCCGAAAAATCCATGGAGCTTTCCGAAATCCAGAAAGAGCTTATCCTCCAGGCAGCCGATATGCTCCGTCCCGGCGGACTGATGCTTTACTCTACCTGCACATTCGCGCCTGCAGAAGACGAACAAACTGTTTCCTGGCTTCTGGAAAACCGTCCTGACATGGAACTGGCAGAAATGGAAGATTATGAAGGCTTCTCCCATGGAGTTCCTGAATGGGGAAACGGAAATCCTGAGCTTACCAAATGCATCCGGATTTTCCCACACAAAATGAACGGAGAGGGACACTTCCTTGCGCTCTTCCGTAAAAAAGGACAGGCAATCAAGGAAAGCTCCCGTCCTCACACAAAACCGGACAAAAACGCATTTCCACTAATTGAGGGATTTCTGAACGAAATCGGTCTGAAAACCCTCTGCGGTCAGCCATTTGACTGGGAACGTGTGGAAATCCGCGGTGATAAAGCCTACTATCTTCCCCCGGTTGCCCACAACTTCCGCGGCATCACCTTCTTAAGAAACGGTCTCTATCTCGGTGACCTGAAGAAAAACCGCTTCGAGCCGTCTCAGCCACTTGCACTGGCGATCCGCAAAGATGAAGCAGAAGCAGTCATCTCTCTCTCCGCTTCTGACGAAAGGATCACCAGATATTTAAAGGGCGAAACCTTAAATATCGAACCCGAGGAAGCAGCTCACAAAAAAGGCTGGCATCTCCTCTGTGCAGATGGATATCCCATTGGCTTCGGTAAACTGGTCAACCAGATCCTGAAAAACAAATATCCGGCAGGGTGGCGCGTATAACACGCGCTTATCCCTGCCGGATATTTGAATTCACAATAATAATATTTATTCCGCTCACAGCAATATCTCTTTCTGCAATGTAAACGAATAAATGATCTTCTCCTTCACTCTTTTCCCCGTCATCCGCTCCAATGCCCGGGCATAATCCTCAAGCTGCACATGATACAGATCGATCAGCTTCTGTTCCTGCCCCCTTCTCACTCTGTCTGTTTTGTAATCTACCAGAACAATCTCACCGTCCTCTACAAAATATGCATCAATGATTCCCTGCATCAGTACTGTTTCCCCCTGCCACAAATCATCCAGCATAGCTGCGCTTCTCTGAATCACAAAGGGCTGCTCTCTGTAAAGCCTCCTCTGCACAGCAGCATTTTTCATCCTCTGTCCCAGTCCGGAATCTACAAATCTCCGAATATCTAAAATACGGATACAATCTCTTTCCTGCTCTGACAGTTTCTGACTTTCCACCAGTCTCTCCAGCTGTTTCTTCAGCTGTCCGTCTGTTTCTACCTGCAAATAGTCCAGACACTCCATTACCCGATGATAAGCAGTACCCCGGGCAGCTCCCCTGTATTCTTCACCGGAAGCTTTCATAAATCCGGGCACAGGCATCTCTGCCTCTGTTTCTGTATCCTCCGGCACCATCTGCAGAACCTCATTGTCCTGCCAGCCTCTCTTCTTTAATTCGGATACACTGACCTTCACAGGAATATCTTCCAGGTATCGGAAGGGATATACATAGGAAAAACGTTCTTCGATCTCCTCTCTCACTTTTGCATCATAAATCTGTTCCGGGTTCCAGTTTTTCAGTATTTCTTCCTGCATCTGGTTTCCTGTCTGAAGAAGGATCTCCTCCTCTGTCATCTGGCGAAGGGTGATCTTTCTTATGTTAAAGTCCGCAGGGTCATCATAAAACCCTTCTACCCTGTGCATGGGCACACCGTATTCTCCAAACAGCTCTGTCATGGACCTGTGTCTGGCCAGGGCCGGCAGTACAAAATCCCAGTAATTTCTGGCCTTTAACCGTATTCCCAGCGGAAGCACCTGCCCCTCTTCCTCCAGAAATCCGGCCAGAGACGGAATACGTTTATCCAGTTTTCCCACAGCTCCTGTAAGGATCAGTTTCTCTTTTGCCCTGGTCATAGCCACATACAGTACTCGCAGCTCCTCTCCCAGACTTTCCTTGAGAAGCTCTCTTCGTACCATCTGTTTATTCAGGGAGGACGCAATGATTCTTTTTTCCGGAAGTATTGCATCTGTCCCCAGTCCCAGCTCCGGATGGATCAGCAATCTGGCATTCAGATCCTGGAAATTAAACTGTTTTCCCATTCCTGCCGCAAACACCACAGGAAATTCCAATCCTTTGCTTTTATGAATGGTCATAATTTCTACCGCTGTACTTCCTGCACCTGCCAGATTGACTTCTCCGTAATCCACTTCATAAGCCTGAAGCTGTTCAATATAGCGGACAAAATTAAACAACCCTCTATAGCTGGTCTTTTCATAGGCCATAGCCTTTTCCACCAGCATGGAGAGATTTGCATATCTCTGCTCTCCTCCCGGAAGTGCCCTGGCATAATTTCCATAACCGGTTTCTTTCAATATGAAAAGGATCAGCTGGTGCACCGGAGTATAGGTTGCCATATTTCTCACCTTCTCCAGTAGTTCCAGAAATCTCTGCAGCTTTTCCATCAAAGGCTTCTCTGCAGCATCGTATCCTTCTTCCCGGCTTTTCACATATTGTTCTACACTGTCCCACAAAAGTCCCTGTGGATACAGTACCCTGATCTGGGCCAGTTCCTGGGAAGTGCATCCCACCATAGGCGAACGGAGCACTCCGGTAAGTGGGATATCCTGAAGGGGATTGTCACACACCTTCAGATAATTCAGCACAGTAATGATTTCCAAAGCAGAGAAATATCCGGTTCTGGAAGTGCAGTACACAGGAATCCCCTGGGAAGCCAGCACCTCTCTGAAGGTTTCCGACCATCCATATGCACTTCTCAGCAGAATTACAATATCCCCATACTCCACCGGCCTGTATTTCCCGGTTTTTTTGTCCACAATTTCTTCTCTGCCGACCATTCCCTGAATCCTCTGGGCAATAGCCAGAGCCTCCAGCTCCTGTGCATTCTGGTCTCCTGCCTCTTCCTCCAGCTCTGCCCCGTCCTTCTCCACCAGAAGTACCTCGGTTTTTACAAATTCCCGGGATCCCCCTGCCGGAAAATCAGCTCCCGGATAAAGAGCTGCGTCCTCGTCATAGGCGATTCCTCCCAGATCCTCTCCCATGATCTGCCGGAAAATGAAATTTACACTCTCCAGCACCTGCGCCCTGCTTCGGAAGTTTTTGTGAAGATCAATCCTTTGCTCCTCTCCGTCCTCTACAGAATAGCTTTTATATTTCTCCATAAACAGCTCCGGTCTGGCCAGACGGAATCTGTAAATACTCTGTTTTACATCTCCTACCATAAAGATGTTTTTCCTCTGATTTACCCATCCGGATACTGCTGTAGTCAGAAGCTCCTGAACCAGATTACTGTCCTGATATTCGTCCACCAGCACTTCCTCATATTTTTCCGAAAGCTCTATGGCAGCCTGGGACATCTGTATCTGTCCGTCCTCTTTTTTCATCAGGATCTTCAGTGCAAAATGCTCCATATCTGTGAAATCCAGAATATTTTTTTCACGTTTAGCTTTACTGAACCGCTCTGCAAACTGCCTTGTAAGTTCCACCAACATCTCCAGAGGCTCTCTGCTGCATTTGAGCATATCCAGGATTTCTTCCTCTGTCCCCTGGAAATATTTCTGTCCCAGCTCCCTGAGGATTTCCTTTTCCTCCTCACGCAGCTCCTTTATCCTTTGTTTCTTCTGCTCATCTGCCTCCGGCATCTTCTTTCCGCTTAATCTGGCAAAAGAAGGTTTCTCCAGGAGCTGTGCCAGAACATTATAATCACTTTCTTCTGCAGTCTTCTTCAGCTTGCGGATAAAAAGGAGATCACTGTCCAGAGCTTCCCCGTACAGATTGGGACCGTCAGGAGCATCACAAAGCTTCCTTGCTTCTCTGGCCAGGTGCTCTGCAGTTTCCAGCTCGTCAACTGCAGCCTTCCACAAAAGTTTTATACATTTTGTTTCTCTCAGTTCTTCTGTAGTTTCGATTTTATAATCATCCAGACATGCATCCAGCCACTCTTCCGGGAAAGGATTACTCATAGCCATCTCATACAGCTTCTGGATCATCCCTCCCAAAGCTTCATCATCCTTACCGGAAGCAAAACATTCTACAAATTTCTCATACTTCTCCTGCTTTTCGCTGTAATAATCCTCCAGAAGCTTCCCTGTCACATCTTCACGCAAAAGCTTCAGTTCCCCCTCATCTGCAGTCCGATAACCGGGATCCAGCCCTATGAGGTGAAAATAATTGCGGATAATATATGCACAGAATCCGTCAATAGTTGTAATCTGAGCAGTATGAAGCAGGGTGGACTGTCTCTGTAAATGCTCATTGTCCGGATTCTCATAAAGGGCTGACTCAATAGCACTTGAAATTCTTTCCTTCATCTCACCTGCCGCTGCTCTGGTAAAGGTCATGATCAGAAGACGGTCAATATCCACCGGAGCCTCAGGATCTGTGATCTTGCTGAGAATCCTTTCCACCAGTACTGCAGTTTTACCGGAACCTGCCGCTGCGCTGACCAGAATATTTCTGTCCCTGAGGGAAATTACTTTCTGCTGTTCTTCGGTCCATTTTACTCCCATCAGTTCTCTCCCTCCTCTTCTGCAAATATCTGCCAGAGTTCATCATCTGTAAAATTCTTCAGTCTCCTGAATTCATATCCGGCAATTTTACGGTCAAACCCACATACGGAAATATAAGGGCAGTAAGTACATGCATTTCTGTTTCCCAGCTCATAGGGAGAGATCTGGGCATCTCCTCTTAGAATATCTGTCCTGATTTCATGGATTTTCTTTTTCACATAGTTTCCCAGCATCTGAAACTGCTTTCTGTCTGCCACAGAAGAATTACTGTAGAAGCCTCCGTCCTTTTTAAATGCTACAGGAATGGAAGACAAAGTCTGATCCATTTTCCGGATCATTTCCGGGTCCTTCTGTACCAGACCGTTCATTTTTAATTCCTTCATAATTCCCTGGCTGACTTTCTCCACATCAGCATCTATTTTCTCCTTGATCATGGGATCCTTAATATTATAGTAAAATACACCTGCCGGGAGGATTTCCCTGTCCGGAAATTTCTTCTGTTCCACCTGCAGTGCACCATCCAGGTAGATCATCAGCTGCAGCTGCAGACCATGATACAGACACACCAGGTCAAAGGATGTATTCCCTGTCTTGTAATCAATGACCTTCACATATACCTTATCCTGATCCTCCATAATATCTACACGGTCAATCCTGCCGCCTCCAAAGATTACCTCAAAGCCTTCCGGCTGAAAATCCCCGTTCTGGAGCTGCTTTTGCAGAGCCCATACAGTTCTCTGCAGGATTCGTCTGGTACGTTCTATCATATATTCATTTCTGGCATTACTTTTCAACACTGTATTTCCATAATCTGCTACGATCTCATTCAGACACTGATCTGCAATCTGTTCACGCTGTTCATCTGTAAGCTCCGCCCAGTTTAATCCCATTTTGTGTACACGCACTGCAAAATTTTCCAGTGCCTGATGCATCACATTTCCCATATCCATTGCTCTGAATTCATATTCTGTTCTCTCCGCCAGCCTTAGGCCATACTGGAGAAAATGGGCAAATGCACAGGCCGAAAACCGTTCCAGCCTGGTGGCACTATAAGGAGAAATTTCTCCATAAAGAGCTTTGGCCACACTCTGGCTGATTCTGTCCACAGGCTTTCGCATAAAAGCAGCCTGTACCAGATTCCGTACTATATCTTTGTATTCCGGCTGGCGAAGATACCAGCTGTAAAGTTCCTGGAATATGTGGTCATCACTGCATCCTGTTTCCTGCATTTTAGCTGTTTCCTGTACCAGCTTATCCAGGAAAAGCTCCAGTCCTGCCTCCGGAATCTCCGGAATCCAGACTTCCCGGGTATCCTTGATTCTCTCTGTCTCCAAATCCGTAAAAAGTCCCCGGATGCTTCCAATAAGATAAGCCGGGCTGATACCCTCTCCCGCTCCATTGGTCTCACTATAGGAAAGCACCAGCTGTCTGGAGGGCTTGGTCAGATTCAGATACAGATAGAATCTCTGCATATTCATCAGCTCCTTTGGTCCGGGTGCCAGCTCCATCCCCTGTTCTCCCAGGAAATCCCGGTCCACCTCTGACAGGATTCCTCCTGACTGTGTATTCTTGGGAATATTCCCCTCATTCATTCCAACAAAAAACAGTACTTTAATATCCTTCAGCCTGGATCTCTCCATATCTCCTACCATTACCTGGTCCATACTTGGCGGGATCAGTCCTACCTCGGCCTGGGTAAGCCCTGTCTCCAGAAGCTGTCTGAACTCCTGTCTGCTCACCGTCTCTTCTCCCAGTATTTCCACCATTTTATCCAGCAGGTCTATCACAATACCATAAATCTGGCTGTATTCTTTTTCCAGAGCCTTCTCCCCCAGCTTTTTAAACTGCTCTTCCTGGAGCTTCAGCTTCTGCCATACCTGGCTTTTCACAATAAAAGCATAGAGGATCCTGCAATATTCCTCCACCCTCTTTTTTCCCGGACCAAAGCCCTCTGCCAGCTCTCCGATCTCTTCCAGAAAGATTTCCCTGATTTCATTCATCTGCAGGATCTGTCCGGGATCCATTCCTCTGTATACCCGGGTCCATTTATGGGACCATTTTTCATATCCTCGGATTCCTAAAGCCAGCACATAATTTTCCAGCTGATCTGTCTGCTCTCTGGTAACTGCTGACATGCCACAGCGCAGATATCGGAACACACTTTCATAGGGAAAGCCCTGAACCACCATCTCCATGGCAGCCCGAAGATATTCCACAAAAGGATTCATCAGTACAGAATGCTTCTCATCAATAAAAAAGGGAATTTCTCCAGCCTCAAAGGCCTGTGAAGCCACTCTTCCATACTCTTCCAGATTCCCTGTGATCACAGCCATTTCCCCATATCTAATTTCTTTTGTCCTCACCAGATATGCCATTCTTCTGGCAACCTCATTCATTTCTGCCAACGGTGATGGCGCAGAGAACAGCTGCAGTTCCTTCTGTTCTCCCTCCCAGACATTCTTATGATACCGGAAAATATGGTTTTCCAGGAAACGAAGGGCTCCGGCTCCGGCAAATCTGGATTTCTCAGAGGGCTTCAGATATATAGGATCTTCCAGGTCCTTTGTAAGCCCGGCCAGAGCATGGATCATCTTTTTACTCATATAGAAAAGCTGATAGGGCTTCCCCACAGAATAAATATCCTCTTTCTCATCCATTGTCACTGTTACGGAAACTTTTCTGGTCAGCAGAAGCAGCTCCCGTATTACATTGATCTGGATCGGAGTAAAACCGGTAAATCCGTCAAAAAGAACTTCCGCGCCCTTTATTTTCTCCGAAAACGGAAGTACTTTTAAAAGGACATCCATAACATCTTCTCCTGTCATATAATGTCCCTTCAGGAATTCAGAAAATGCCCGATACAGCACCGTTACATCCTGAAGCTTCATGGAAAGCAGTGTCTGAGTTCCCGCTTTCTCCTTCATTTCCTCCAGATTCTCTTCCTTGATATCATACTGCATAAATTCTGACAGGAGAGATTTCATTTCGTCCAGATATCCCGGCTTGTTCATCTGGCTTCCCAGATAGACAAGCTCTCTCCTGTGCTGCTGGACCATTTTCTGCAAGACCATGCTCTTGCCTGTATCTTCCAGGATTTTTTTATTATCGCCCCCCGTCTCTTCAAAAATTCGGTAGGCAAGACGCTGGAAACTGAGAATATCAATATTCAGGATTCCCTTTCCCGGGTGCATCTCCACCAGTGTTTTCTGGGTCTGCATGGTGAACTGCTCCGGAACAATAATATAGTAATTTCTCTCCGGATGTTCCATGGACTCCCGGATCACTCTCTCATATGCAAAATAAGACTTTCCGGCACCGGAACTGCCGATAATAAACTGTAATGACATTCTTCTCTCCTTACTGTCAGTTACTCAACATTCATTATCTCAGTATATCATAATTTAAGCACTTCTGTAATAGAATATACAAAACCATCCAGGAGGCGTGTACCATGAGTGCAAAAACCAAAATCATAGTCCTACATATGAAGGAAGTTATATATACCGGCATTTTTCTCCTTCTTGCAGTCATACTGGGAATTGTACTTTTCTTTATGTTCGGTCCTGTACAGAGGCAGCACTCTGCCGGTACTTCTCCCGACCGGTATAAACCGGGAATTTATACTTCCTCCATTGAATTAAACAGCAACACCTTTGACCTGGAAGTATCCGTAGATGCAGAAAAAATCCGCAATATCCGTCTGGTAAACTTAAGTGAAAGCACTTCCGCCATGTTTCCTCTCATGGAGCCGGCTCTGGAATCTCTTTCCAGTCAGATTTATTCCTCACAATCACTGGAAAACCTAAAGTACCCCCAGGATCAGAAATATACCTCCCTGGTACTTCTGAATGCCATTGAAGATGCTTTAAAAAAAGCGGAGAACAACTGACCTGTTCTCCGCTTTTGATCTGCTCATTCCCATAGGAGTAAAGCAGATATTCACAATCCGCTTCGCTACTTGATTCGGTTAAATCTCAATCTTTAATTCTTCTTTCATCCTGTCAAGCTGCTCCATCCACATGGCTGCACTGGAATCACTGGACATTCTCAGATCTCCTCTTGGAGAAACCGCTACACTTCCCACTTTTGGGCCATCCGGCAGACAGGAACGCTTAAACTGCTGGGCAAAGAAACGCCAGCAGAAGGTACGAAGCCATTTATAAATGGTCTCTTTGCTGTAAACACCCTCAAAGGTCCTGCAGGCCAGTCTGTATATTTTCTCCGGATCAAATCCGGCACGCAGCATATAATACAGATAAAAATCATGAAGCTCATAAGGACCTACCAGATCCTCTGTCTTCTGGGCAATTTCTCCATCCTTTGGAGGCAGGAGTTCCGGACTTACAGGTGTATCCAGAATGTCCATCAGAACCTCTGTCAGCTTCTGATCTCCACAGGTATCTGCATAATAATGTACCAGATGGCGTACCAGGGTCTTTGGCACAGAAGCATTCACTCCATACATGGACATATGATCCCCATTGTAGGTAGCCCATCCCAGGGCAAGCTCTGACAGATCTCCGGTTCCCACCAGAAGTGAGCCATCCTGATTGGCGCTGTCCATAAGGATCTGTGTACGTTCTCTGGCCTGACTGTTTTCATAAGTAACATCATGGACAGAAGGATCATGAGAAATATCTCTGAAATGTACATTTACAGCATCTTTAATATTGATCTCACTTAAGGTTGCACCAAGGCATTCACTTAATTTGCAGGCATTTTGATAAGTTCTGTCAGTGGTACCAAAACATGGCATGGTAATACAATGAATATCTTTTCTGTCTGCGCCTGACAAATCAAAGGCTCTGGCAATTACCAGAAGAGCCAGTGTGGAATCCAGGCCTCCGGAAAGTCCCACGGTTGCTTTATGGCAATGAATATGATCCAGACGTTTCTTCAATCCCATGGCCTGAATATTCAGGATTTCATCACATCGCAGATCCCTCTCTGACTTTTGGGAAGGCACAAAAGGATATCTGGAATACTGTCTGGTAAGCTTTGTCTCCTCCATCTTGAGATGAAAAGGAATTCTCAGATGATCACTGTCCTCACAGGACTGCCAGGTGGTCAGTCTTTTTCTCTCGTCATTCAGTCTCTGAACATCAATCTCACTGTATACAATTCCGTTTTTAAACCGCTCTCCCTCTGCCAGGATCGAGCCATTTTCTGCGATCATATTCTGGCCGCCGAATACCAGATCCTGAGTGGATTCCCCTTCACCGGCATTGGCATACACATAGCCGCACACCAGTCTGGCTGACTGTCCTGATACCAGGCTCCTGCGATAGCTGTCCTTGCCAACCATCTCATTACTTGCAGATAAATTCACGATCAGATTTGCACCGGCCTGGGCATGGATCACGCTTGGCGGCATATTAACCCAGAGATCTTCACAGATTTCTGCTGCCACAATAAGCTCCTGCAATTCTTCACACACAAACAGAAGATTTGTTCCAAATGGAATTTTTTTCCCGTTAATACTCATAAATTCCAGACATCCCAGCCCTGATACGAAATGTCTCTGCTCATAAAACTCTCCATAATTCGGCAGATATGACTTGGGTACCAACCCCAGAATTTCCCCTCTGTTAAGCACAGCTGCTGCATTATAAAGCTTTCCTTTATTTCTCACCGGTACTCCCAGAAAGATCAGTGCATCCACATCTGCAGTGTCAGTTGCAATTCTCATCAAAGTTTCCCATGCACTGTCCAGAAGGCGTCGCTGCAAAAACAGATCCTGGCAGGTATACCCTGTGATGCAAAGCTCCGGGAAGACCATAACCTTAGTATGTTCCTTTTCCATTTCACGGATCAGACGAATAATCTCCTCTCCGTTTGCCCTGCAGTCTGCCACTGTGATATACGGTGTTGCTGCTGCTGTTTTAATATAACCGTGTCTCATTTTCTACCTCTTTTCTGACTCTTTCTCTTCCGGTATCTCTTATTTCTGTAAAACAATTATTTACATTTACGCAAGATTTCTTTCAGCTCTTCCACTGAAAATTCATAGTTTTTATTACAGAAATGACAGTTCATTTCAATGGGCTTTCCTTCCTGTATCATCTCATTTAACTCCTTACGGCCAATACTGATCAGTGCCCTTTCTACCCTCTCCCTGCTGCAGTTACAGTAAAACTCTGTGGGAATTTTGTCATTGATCTCCATATCAAAACCATCCAGGACCTTTTCCAGCAGACTTTCCGGAGTATGTCCCTCTTCCAGCAGATCCGTAACAGAATTAATTTTCTTTATATTCTCTTCCAGCCTGGAGATTGTGCTTTCCTCTGCAAAAGGCATCAGCTGAACGATAAATCCACCAGCCTGGCGAACTGTATTATCCTTATTCATCAGCACACCCAGACCTACTGCTGACGGAACCTGCTCACTTGTAGCAAAATAATAGGTCAGGTCCTCTGCAATCTCACTGGTCTGAAGTACAACCTGTCCCACATATGGTTCCTTCAGTCCCATATCCTTGATAACATTCATAAATCCAACGCCTACAGCTCCTGCCACATCCAGTTTTCCCTTACTGTTTGCCGGAATACATACATCCGGATTTCCTACATATCCCTTCACTCTTCCGCGAGAATCTGCAGTTACTGTAATTCCCTCCAACGGTCCGCCGGCTTTGATCTGGAGAGTCAGGATATCCTTATCCCCTTTCATCATCACTCCCATCATAGCTCCCGCTGTAAGCAGACGTCCCAGTGCTGCTGTAGCAACCGGACTTGTGTTGTGATCCTGTCTGGCTGTCTCCACTGTTTCTGTAGTTACTGCTGCAAATGCACGGATCTGATCATTTGCTGCAATTGCTCTTATAATATAATCCTTCATTTATCTGTTGCTCCCATTCGATTACTATATTTTATGTTTGTTACTTTCTATTTTATTTCCTGCAGAATTTATTCTTCTATATGACGGGTACGTTCCGGAATATTTCCATGATAGTCATTTTCTGCGCTCTTTCCATGTTCTCTGGCAATAAAAGTCAGACGCTCACAATTCTCATCACCAGGAGTATGGGTATATGCATCATAAACTGCCACAAGCTCCATCCCTGCTTTCGCGATCATGACCTTTACCTCTTCTATGGAATATGCTTTCTGCACATGCTCCTCTTCGCACTTCTCATACAATCCATCTTCCCGAGGAAGGAAAAGTGCCAGCTCATACATATTCAAGGCATTCTCACTGTCATAGCTGTTCTCCCAGATAAAGCTTCCATCTTCTCTGTCCTCTGCAATCGTCCTGTCCCCGATCACATCACGATATTTATGGATTGTATTCATATCAAAAATAAAAAGTCCGCCCGGATCCAGATAATTATTCACCAGTGCAAATACATACTCCAGATCCTCTGGCTCTGTGACATAATTCATGCTGTCACACACACTGACCACAGCCCTGACTGTACCGTACAATTCGAAATCCTGCATATCCTGAAGTAAATACAAAATATCATGTCCTGACTCTGCCCGCTTTTCCATTGCTTCTGCAAGCATCTCCTCGGAATTATCAATTCCGATCATGTCATAGCCGGCATCTGCAAGCATCTCCGTCACAGTACCGGTTCCACATCCCAGCTCCAGCACCAGGCCATCTTTTATTCCGTCCTGAACCAGTGCTTCTATAATATAGTCTGTCCATTCGCCATAATTTACATTATCCATGAAAATGTCGTAGACACCGGCAAATCTTCCATATGCTTCCATTTATTATCCCTCATAATCCCTGGTGTACTGACAGGCCGGTTTTCTGAACCATCCACTTATGGGCACACCAACTTCAAATTTCTCTGCTATTGTAACATAATATCCGTCAGTATGTAAATAAGAGGTTACTGTCAACGTTACATGTCAACATTAACGCAACAGGACGACTGCCTTTTACAGCAGCCGCCCTGTTCTTCCTGTCATTCTGTCACTTAATTCTTTGGCATGTATCTTACATATGCCGGTTCACCGCCATAATAGTAATCTCCACCATTCTCATCATATACATCCTCATCTGTACTGAATGTATAGGTATTGCCGTCATCATCACACCAGCTGCCGTCACCATTTGGATAAATAACCAGAGGATAACCGTCAGAATTTCTGTAAATAGTTCTGGTCTGATTGGTATCATAATCCGGATCATCTGTTCCTACCGGAGTACCATCTGCAAAATATCCGTTTGAAGATCCGTCATCGCCATAGCTGCTGCTATCATAGGAGCTTCCGTCATAGGAACTTCCGTCAGAAGAAGTTGCATCTGAAGCAGTTCCATCTGCTGTTGTTCCATCTGCTGTTGTACCGCCAGCTGCTGTTCCATCTGCTGTTCCTGTGTTCTCTGTACCTGCAGCACTGCTTCCGGTCTCAGGTGTCGCTGCTTTCAGACCTGATTCTCCGGCGATCTTAAAGGAATCTACAGAAGCCTTGATCTTTGCCAGGGAATCTTCTTTCTTGACAGATCCTGCTACACTGTAAAACTCTGTAGTATTATCTGTAAAATATTTATTTACCACATATGCATACTCGCTCTTGTCATTCAGATAATGAACTGTATAGCTGTATACATTTACTCCGCTTACTTCCTCTGACTTGTAATCCTGGATCTCAAAGTCTGTACCCTCAACCAGATTGTCAGCCTTTACCAGGGCAGATGCAGTATCCTGAGAACTTGGAATGATGGCTACAGACATAGCCTCATCTCCGGAACCATGCAGAACCAGAAGCTTGCCCTGATCCGGTGATTCAAAGCTTACCATATCATCAGAATCTGATTTATTTGCCCAAGTAGCATCCGGAAGCTTAATGGATACCGCCTTGTTCTTGGATGTATAAGTCGTATCCTGCTTGTCAGCCGGTACCGGTGTAGCAGTCGCTTTTGGTGCCTTGGTCGGTTCCGGTGTAGGAGTTACCTGTACTACGCTGGTATCCTCGTCATTATCCCCGCCGCCAAAACTGCAGGCTGTCAAAGAGCCGGATAATACAACTGTTATCGCTAAAAGCATCAGTACTTTTTTATTTCTCATAATATCCTCCTTGGAATAGATTCATCATTCTTTTCTGCTGTTATATTGTATAGTTTACAATTTCATTACATCAATGTCAATGTTATTTCCCTGTCAAATTGCCTGCGGCAATGGAATTTTGAGAAACCTACAATTATTCTTAATATATCAGTTACAGAAAGCCACTCTGTAAAATCCGGATTCCCGGCAGACACTAATCTGCTCAGTCTCCAAGCTCATACACATGAAGCTCATGAAGTGCCCTGGTTGCGGCAATATACCTTGCCTGCTGTACCAATGGCGTCTGATCCCTCTGTGGAAAAACAGAAAATACCTGATCAAATTCCAGGCCTTTGGCCAGATAGAAGGTGGTAACCGTCAGACCTTTGCGGAAAGTACTGCTGTTTCTGTCCAGATAAGACAGCTTATTTTCCACATCAAAATCCTTTCCTGCCAGAACCTCCTTTAAGATCACCCACATTTGCTCTGCTTCTTTCTCTGTACGGAGGATAACAGCTGCTGTTTCATATTGATCTTCCCCGATTTTCAACATAGCTGCTATATATTCTGCTGTCTTTTCCACATTTGAAAATGTTTTTTCCTCAACAGGCATTCCATGTCTCTGAAAAAGCTCCATATCTGTAATTCCTGCCATGCTGTTGGCATAGGAGGCAATCTCCACAGTATTCCGATAGCTTTTATTCATCACAATCCTGCGGATATCCCTTCCAAATATCTTGGGAAGAAAGGTCAGTACATCCTGCTGTTTATCATCCATAGTCTGAGCCCTGTCACCCAGGATAGTCATACGGCAGGAAAAAATCCTCTGAAGGATCTCATACTGAAGTCTGGAATAATCCTGCATCTCATCTACCACCAGATGCTTGATATTACTTCTTCCCTGCTGACTGAACAAACGATATTTCAGATACAGCACAGGATAAACATCCTCGTATTTCAGCTTTCTTTTTTCATAGGAAGCTTTCGGAAGCCCTTTATATCCATTCTCCTTCAGGAACTGACTGTAGATCACGTAAAGATCCCTGGTAGCATATAATTTCATGAATTTCTCACGGACCAGCTCTCTCTCATCATCTGCCAGATCACGGTCTCGCAAGGTCTCCACTTCATCGATAAAATAATCTGCCACTGCTTCCATTCTGGAAAGGAGCGGAAAATCCTGGAATTTAAAATAAAACAGTTCAATGATCTCAGACTCTGTCTTCACAAATCCATTGTATTCCACATCCCTGAAATTCATCAGCCGGTCTTCCAGTTCCAGCAGATAGCGTTCCATAAGATTTATAAATTCCATGGACTGCTTTTCCTCTGACAGAGAAGCTTTCTGTGGAAAACGGATTCTGCGTTCAATTTCATCATAGCGGTCTTCACAGTCAGAAACTGTATCCCGAAGCTGCTTATAGGCAAAAAGATCAAAGCTCATTTCCTTAATATTCTCTTCTCCCAGTTCAGGAAGGATATGGGAGATATAATCGGAAAACACTCCATTTGGTGACAGGATCAGAATATTGGAAGACTTCAGATTCTGTCTGTCATGGTAGAGAAGATAGGCGATCCTGTGAAGCGCCACGGAAGTTTTCCCGCTTCCTGCCGCACCCTGGATCACCATGATCCTGTCTTTGGTATTTCGGATAATGGCATTCTGCTCCTTTTGAATGGTACGGATAATGTTCTTAAGCTGTACCTCACCGTTACTTCCCAGCTCTGCTTTCAGGATCTCATCATCGATCTTCACATCACTCTCAAATTCGTAGATCATTTTTCCGTTGCGGATCTTATACTGCCATTTCGAAGCAACCTCGCCATGGATTTCACCCATGGGAGCCTCATAAGAAGCCGGTCCTTTGTCATAGTCATAAAACAGACCGCTTACCGGAGCACGCCAGTCGTATACTAATGGAATATGGCCTGCTTTCTCCGAAAAGTTTCCAATTCCAATATAAAAGATCTCCGGTTCGTCCTCTCCTTCGTAAATGAAATCCACTCTTCCGAAGAATGGAGAATCTACCATTCTGCGAAATCTCTGCTTCAGGATCAGCTGCTCTTCATTTGCGGAAATCTGGCGGAACAATGCCTGCTGATTATCATAATTCTCATAACCATACTGGTCCATCTCTGTATAATTTTCCCAGTAATACTCATGCATTCCCTCAATCTCTTTCTGGCCTTCCACCAGAGAAAGGCTGATTTCTGTGATACGTTCTTTTAATTTTTCCAGCACATAGCCCAGATATTCTCTGCCGTTTTTCTTATCTGTCATATTGTTGATATCCTCTGATATTTGCAACTGTTCAGCAATTTCACAGTTACAATACTCCTTATTATTGTTATCATTTTCTCTTATTATTATGATGATAAAATATATCAATTTCCGTAGATTGGTTTTTAATTATAACATATTACCCTCTTACAGAAAAGACAAAAATCCGGCAAAAATCCCTCAGCCGGTATCTGTGTGATCCTATATCCTCCTGGCGAAGGAAATATCTGCATTAGCCTGGAGCCGGATATATTCTCTTTCACAAATACCCCTGAGGGATTGTAACTTTATATTTTAAGCAGTTGCCTTATTCTCAAACTGACTGTTATACAGGTCTGCATAGAAGCCTTTCTTAGACAGAAGCTCTTCATGATTTCCCTGCTCGATAATGTCACCGTCTTTCATAACCAGGATCAGGTCTGCATCCTTGATGGTAGAAAGTCTGTGTGCGATCACAAAGCTGGTTCTGCCCTTCATCAGATTGTCCATGGCTTTCTGGATACGCACTTCGGTTCTGGTATCTACAGAGGAGGTTGCCTCATCCAGGATCAGGATCTTATTATTGGCAAGAATTGCCCTGGCAATAGTGAGAAGCTGTTTCTGTCCCTGGGAAATATTACTGGTTTCTTCATCCAGAACCATGTCATAGCCGCCCGGCTGCTGCATGATAAAGTTGTGCACATGGGCTGCCTTTGCTGCTGCGATCACCTCTTCATCTGTAGCATCCAGACGTCCGTAACGGATATTTTCCATAATGGTTCCTGAGAACAGCCAGGTATCCTGAAGCACCATACCAAACATCTCTCTCAGACTGCTTCTGTTAAAGTCTTTGATGTCATAACCATCTACCTTAATACTTCCGCCATTGAGATCATAAAATCTCATAAGCAGTTTCACCATAGTTGTCTTTCCTGCACCTGTGGGACCTACAATGGCAATCTTCTGGCCATCCTTCACATCTGCAGAGAAATCATTGATAATGATCTTATCCGGATTGTAACCGAATTTTACATGTTCAAACTGTACATCTCCTGTAAGTGTATTAACATCTACAGGGTTCTTCTCATTCTGACTCTCTTCCGGCTCCTCCAGGAATTCAAATACTCGTTCGGAAGCTGCTGCTGAGGACTGTAACAGGTTTGTAACCTGTGCGATCTGCTGGATTGGCTGTGTAAAATTACGGATGTACTGGAAGAAGGACTGGATATCACCCACTTCAATACTTTTTTTGATTACAAACACGCCGCCTAAGAGAGCTACCATTACATATCCAAGGTTACCTACAAACTGCATGATCGGCATCATCATTCCTGAGAAGAACTGAGATTTCCATGCAGATTCATAAAGCTTCTGATTATCTTTCTCAAATTCTTCTACTACATCATTCTCTTTGTTGAAAACCCGGACCACATTATGACCGCCGAAGTTCTCTTCGATCTGACCGTTTACTTTACCCAGATAGCTCTGCTGATCCTGGAAGTATTTCTGGGAATGCTTCATGACAGTCTGGATGATGAACATGGAAACCGGCAGGATCAGAAGTGCCGCCAGAGTCATCCACACATTGATGGAAAGCATCATAATAAATACACCGATCAGAGTTGTCACTGATGTGATCAACTGCGTCAGACTCTGGTTCAGACTCATCTGCAGAGTGTCCACATCATTGGTAATACGGGAGAGGATCTCTCCGTTTGTTCTGCTCTCATAATAATTCAGAGGCAGTCTGTTGATTTTCTTTGAAATATCTTTTCTCAGATTATAGGTAACATCATTGGAAATCCCTGACATTACGAATCCCTGTACAAAGGAAAAGCATGCACTTAACACATATAATCCAAGTGTCCATAACAGGATCATCCCGATCTTTCCGAAGTCAATTTCACCGGTTCCGTTTACCTTGGCAACCAGGCCGTTAAACAGCTCTGTGGTCGCCTTACCTAAAATCTTAGGCCCTACAATACTAAACACAGTTCCCGCTACTGCAAAAATAAACATCAGTATAAAGCGGAATTTATATCGTCCCATATAGCGGAAAAGCTTAGCCATGGAGCCCTTGAAGTCTTTCGCCTTTTCGCCGGACATCATACGTCCATGTCCTCCCATAGGACCTCTTCTTCTCTGTTCGCTCATGCCAGTTCCTCCTCTGATAACTGAGATCTTGCAATCTGCTGATATACCTCACAATTTGCCATCAGTTCCTTATGAGTTCCAATGCCTGCCATATGTCCATCGTCCAGTACAATGATCTGATCCGCACCAAGGATGGTACTGATCCTCTGGGCAACGATTACGGTAGTTGCGTCCTTGGTGTACTCCTTCAATGCCTTTCTCAACTGGCTGTCAGTCTTAAAGTCAAGGGCAGAGAAGCTGTCATCAAAGATAAAGATTTCCGGTTCCTTTGCAATGGCTCTGGCAATGGACAGACGCTGTTTCTGTCCGCCCGAAACATTGGTACCTCCCTGTGATACAGGGGATTCATATTTCTTCGGTTTGGTATCAATAAATTCTGTAGCCTGTGCAACCTCTGCTGCTTCTTTTACCTGTGCATCAGTGATCTCCGGCTTACCATAGCGGATATTGGAATCAATAGTACCCGAGAAAAGTACACCCTTCTGCGGCACATATCCCAGCTTATCACGAAGTTCTTTCTGAGTCATGTCGCGGACATCCACACCATCTACTTTAACAGAACCCTTTGTCACATCATAGTATCTTGGGATCAGATTGATCAGGGTACTTTTACCACTTCCTGTACTTCCGATCACTGCAATCGTCTGACCTTTCTTTGCTTTAAAGGAAATGTCTGTCAGTACATTCTCACCTGCTTCCGGGTAAGCGAAGGATACATGATCAAATTCAATCTCACCTTTCACACTTTCTGACGGATGTACCGGAGTTTCCGGATCCTGAATGGAAACCTCTGTTTTCAGAACCTCATCAATACGAAGCGCTGCAACATTTGCTCTCGGGAGCATAATAGACATTGCAGTGATCATCAGGAAGGACATAATGATCTGCATTGCATACTGGATAAATGCCATAACATTACCAACCTGCATGGTTCCGTTGTCTACTGCATGGGCACCACTGTAAATAATGAGTACAGATACTCCGTTCATGATCAGCATCATAAGGGGCATCATAAAAGTCATACATCTGTTGACAAACAGGTTTGTTTTTGTCAGATCCAGGTTTGCCTTCTCGAAGCGCTCTTCTTCATGTTTCTCACGGCTGAATGCACGGATAACAGGAATACCTGTAAGGATCTCACGGGATACCAGATTCAGTCTGTCGATCAGGGTCTGCAGGATAGTGAATTTGGGCATTGCCACCTGGAACAGCACAAAGATCACAACCAGGATCAGTGCAACTGCCACCCCAAGGATCCATGTCATAGAAGAATCTGTATTCAATACCTTGATCACGCCACCAATACCAAGGATCGGCGCGTACAGAACAATACGGAACATCATTGCCATAACCTGCTGTACCTGCTGCACATCATTGGTGCTTCGGGTAATCAGGGATGCTGTGGAGAATTTATGATATTCTCTGCTGGAGAAGCTCATAACCTTACGGTAAATACTGTTTCTCAGGTCATGACCAAGTCTGCCTGCCACTCTGGCCGAAATAAATGTGACGCTGATTGCTGCCAGCATGATCACCAGTGCCATGGCAAGCATTCTGATACCTGACATCAGGATGTAATGCATCTGAATGGCATCCACATCTTTCCCCAGTGCTTCATATTCTGAAGCAACAAAGGAAACACCAGCCTGTGTCACAATAGACTCCGGCATATCTTTCAGCTTCTCATCCATCTGACTCATAATCTGCTGTACTGCTTCTTCCGGCATCTGCGCCAGCGCTGTCAACGGGTCTGTTCCCTCTGGAAGGCCCATCTGTGCAACCATTGCCTGCCCCTGCTCACTGTCTTCGGAAAAGGCAGCTACCATCATCATTGCCTTTGAGAAATCCTCATTTAAATTCTCTCTGGTTTCTTTGGAAATATCATCGTTTAATAACCAGGTATCATCTTCCTGTGTATAATTCTGTGAAACTTCCTTTTTCTGATCCTCATCCATAAAAATCTGAAGATTCTGCAAGGTTGAATCCCGAAGCTTATCCGGCACACTGTCTTCAATACCTTTCTGCTGGATACCTACATTAATGATCTTGGAGGTATAATCCGGCAGGGAAAGATCACAGTACGCCTGCAGAAACAGAAGTGCTATGATCAGGACAATGTATCCCGCTGATTTCTTCAGATATTTCATCAGTTTAATCATTGCTTGATTCCCTCTTTTCCTATTTTTAATGTATGTCTGTTTAAACTCACATGTCAGTTCTTTTGCAGACAATATTATTTTTTATCTGAACATGCTGATACAGTTTTCTCAATCTGCTCCATCATGTATTTTTCAGTTTCTACCTGTTGACAGGTATCTCCGAAATATTATCCAGAATCTGCCCAAAAAACCTTCGTAAAAGACATAGCTCCGCTTCGCTGAAATTGCTGAACATCACTTTCTCCACAGCTTTGCTTTCCTGCTGGAGCTCCTCCACGATTTTTCTTCCGTTTTCTGTCAGATATACACGCATAATGCGTTGGTCTTTATCATCACGTCTCCTGCAGACAATATCTGCTTTCTCAAGACGCTGAATACTTACATTTACAGTAGGCGGTGTCACACCCATACATTCTGCGATTTCCTTCTGGCTACAGCCGTTATTTCTGTATACGATCATAATAATCGGCATCTGTCCCCGCTGGATACCGATTTCCCGTATACGCTGCATACATCTCATACCATATTGGCGGTTGATCTCCATAAAAAGCGCAGGCATGCTTTTCTCTTCTCGTTTCTCTTTCTCATTCTTCTCCTCTTCCGGACACCACATAGCTTCACTCCTTTCCGGCCTCTGTCCTCTTTCAGGTCTGATATTATTCTTTAATTAGCCTGACTAATCATATATAATATACTTTTAGACAAAAAATGCAAGTGTTTTTTGTGCAGTTTATAATTATTTTAGATTTAGCTTTGATATTTCCAATTTGTAAATATTCAATTTTATTTTGCCCGGCTAATATTTTTCATCTCAGGTCGAATAAAATTTCCAATATTCTTCAAGCTCTATCTCTGCATAACTTCTTTATAAAATTCTATAAACACATTAATTGCCGGAGACCGCCATTTATTTTTGTGGAGCAGCAACTGTGTCCATACAGTTACCGGGCAGCCGGCAACATCCAGTCTTTTAATCTGTCCGTCTTTCACATATTTCTCCGAAATAAAATCCGGAAGAAAGGAAAGCAGGCTGCTGTTTTTTACCAGTTCACATATCTGAAGCGGATTTCCGATTTCAAGAACCGGACGGATTTCCAGTGATTGGGACGCAAGGGTTTCATTCAGTATTTTTCTGTAGCTCATGGCTTGTTCTGTTAACACAAACTCATTCTGAGAAATTTCACTTAATTTCCATGAACAGCCTGCAACAGGATTATCAGCCGCTGCAATAAAATGTACCTGTTCTTCCTGTTCCGCACAAATAATAAAATCCGAATCATAAATATGCCTGTCCAGAGTAAAAACCAGATCTGTTTCGTTCTTCCGCAATTTATCAAACATCTGCTCTGTACCGTTTTCTGTTATCTCCACTTTTATTTCCGGATACTGATGATGAAAACGCAGAAAATCATTTTTAAAATATCTGCTGCAGACAGAACTGGACATAGACAACCGAATCTCGCCTTCAATGCTTTCAGCCGAATTCAGCGAATCAAGCATTTTCGCCTGTGCCTTCAGAATGTTTCGAGCCTGCTGCAAAACTAAAACTCCCTTTTCCGTAAGATTGATTTTATGATAATAACGGTCAAACAGCCTGACATCAAGTTCCTTTTCCAGTTGTTTAATCTGTGAAGAAACTGTAGACTGCGTATATCCCAGTTCCTTTGCAGCAGCCGAAAATCCGGAATATTCACATACTGCAATAAAAGTTTTTAACACATTTGTATCCATTTCTCGTTCCTTTCCCATATTTTTTTCAATATTTTCCCATCGAAACGCAGAAGCGTTATTTTTCTTATATAAACGATATTTTCAATAATATACAACAAAACAATCAATTTTACAAATATTGTTTTTTATCTTATAATATCCCTTATATGAACTTCTGAAGGGAGCGTTATCTTATGAAACGTGAACAGCTTGGAAGCCGGCTTGGCTTCATTATGCTTTCCGCCGGCTGCGCCATTGGCTGCGGAAATGTATGGAAATTCCCGTGGATGTGCGGGCAAAATGGTGGCGGCAGCTTTATGCTGATCTATCTTCTGTGTCTGGTCATCCTGGGAATCCCGGCTCTTGTGTTGGAATTTTCCATCGGAAGAGCGGCTCAGACAAGTCCCCTTTTCATGTACCGTAAGCTGGAAAAACCAGGACAGAAATGGGGGATTTTCGGCTGGTTCTGTCTGCTTGGCAACATTGCCCTGATGGCATTTTACACTGTTGTCTGCGGCTGGATCATTTATTATTTTGTACAGTTTCTCAGAGGTAAAAATGGTTCGCTGGGATTTTCATCCATGATCTCCTCTCCCTCTGTGAATGTATTCTTCTTACTGGTCACTGTAGTCATTGCATTTTTCATCCTTTCCTTCAATCTTCAGGGAGGACTGGAGCGTGTGACAAAATATATGATGTCTGCACTGCTGGTACTGATGCTTGCTCTCGCTGTACACAGTCTTTTTCTGAAAGGCTCTGGTGAGGGAATGACCTTTTATCTGAAACCGGATTTCTCGAAGATCGATGGTTCGGTAATTGTAGGGGCAATGAACCAGGCATTCTTTACTTTATCTACAGGTATGGGTGGCATGGCTATCTTTGGCAGCTATATTGGCAAAGAGCATTCTCTAATGGGGGAAGCTATTCATGTGATCACACTGGACACACTGGTTGCTTTTCTGGCAGGAGTTATTATTTTCCCTGCATGCTTTACCTTTGATCTGGAAGTAAATGCAGGTCCGAGCCTTCTGTTTGATACAATGGCAGCAGTTTTTAACAACATGTCCGGAGGTCGCATCTGGGGTTCCTTATTCTTCCTGTTCATGGTATTTGCAGCTATGTCAACAGTTCTGGGAGTGTGCGAAAACATCCTGGCAATGATACGTGAGCTTACCGGCTGGTCCCGTCCAAAAGGCAGCGTGGTCTGCGGCACAGGTGTCTTTCTTCTGGCACTTACCACAGCCCTTGGTTTCAGCGTTTTCCACTTCCAGCCATTTGCCGAAGGAACTACCTGGCTTGATTTCTGGGATTTTATTGTTTCCAACAATATTTTACCCCTTGGCTCTCTCATCCTTGCACTCTTCTGCTGTAATAAGTTCGGCTGGGGATGGGATAACTTTATCAAAGAGAGCAATACCGGTAAGGGCTTAAAAGTACAGAAGTGGATGAAACCACTCTTCCGGTTTGTACTTCCGATTATGATTGCCTTTATCTATGTTTATGGTATGAGTACATTCAACTGGCGTTAAAATCAAAGTCGTTTACAGCAAGCGCCGGGCATTCCCAGATTGCTTTGCTGCTTACAAATATCTGCCTGGACTTGGCAAAAAAATAAGCTCCGTGGATTTTTCTTTTATCCACAGAGCTTATTTTCTTTGTCAGGCGGATATTCGCAATCCGCTCCGCTATTTACTTGATTCGGTTAAATCAGACAGATAAATCTCCCTCTGATCAGTGAACCTTCTGATCCAGCATTCTCCGGATCAGCTCAATTGTATCCTTCAGTCCATAGTTGGCACTGTTGATACACAAATCATAATTCTCCGGTTTTCCCCATTTCTCACCGGTATAAAATTCATAATATTTCTTATGCTGCTTATCCATCTGCTTCAGAAAACGTACTGCCTGTTTCAGATTCATATTACGGATATCCATAACGTGCTGCACACGAACCTGGAAGGGAGCACTGATAAACAGACTGATATGAGGAATATGATTATTCTTAAGAATCGCATCTGCGCAACGTCCCATGATCACGCAGTCTTCACTCTTTGCCAGTTCACAGATCAGATCACTCATATTGAAAAATACTGCGTCCTGCTTCGGAAGTCCATGATAACGATTGAATTCCCTGAACCAGGTTTTCAGATCTGTGTGTTTTTTCTTTCTGTATTTATCAAATCCTTCAAAATTACCAGTATCACTGACTGCATTTTTGTCTGCCTGCAGACGCTTCATAACCTGATCAAAGATTTCTGCATCATAATAGTTGATCTGAAGCTGATCCGCCAGTTCAAATCCGATATCATTACCGCCACTTCCCTGTGTACGGCTGATACAGATGATCAGATGATCATTTTCGGAAATCTCATTCTGGCGTCTTGCGATCAGATTATTCAGACTGATACGTTCTTTATCTACAATATCTGTCTGTCCAAATGTATCCGGAAGACTTTCAATCTCTTTCAGAATACTGTCATACTCTATCATAAGACGTCTTCTCTCGCTCTTATCCCTGATGGTACGGGCCATGTTACTGATCAGCGCCAGTTCACTTCTGAGCAGATGTCCGTCCGGCTTGGTATACATCAGTGCTGCCAGATGACGGAGAGTTGTTTCTTTTTGTCCTGTAAATGTACGTCCCAGAGAGGAACCCACACATTTATAAACTTCTTCGTCCAGGTTATAAATGCGTATTGCAAGTTCTTTACATTTTTCCTGATTATCCTGCATAATGATCCTCCCTCCTTATAAAAAGAATACAAACATATCGATAATAAACACCGGAACCAGAAATGCAACAGACCACAGCATATATCCGAAGAACGACGGCATCTTCACACCGTTCTCATCAGAGATTGCCTTTACCATAAAGTTCGGGGCATTTCCGATATAAGTGTTGGCACCCATGAATACCGCACCACAGGAAATGGCAGACAGAATCTTGGTAGGTACTGTTCCCAGTGTGGTTGTGATTCCATTTGTAAATGCCAGCGTTCCGGCTGTTGTAAGGAATACCAGATAAGTAGGTGTGTTATCCAGGAAACTGGAAAGTGCACCTGTTGCCCAGAACATCTCTGCAGGCTTGGTGATTCCAAGATTTGGTCCTACTGCTTTCAGAAGCATCAGTGCAGGCTGCATGGTAATAAAGATACCAATGAATAAAACTGCAACTTCCTGAATTGCACCCCAGGTAAAATGGTTTCTGATACGGATCTGCTTATCTGTTGTCTTAAAGGAAAGAAAAGCAGCAAGCAATATGATTACAATCTCAATCAGTGCCGGGAATGTCAGGGTTACTTCTCCAAAAAGATGAATTCCTCTTACATTGCCTGCGGCATCCTGGAATGCAGACATTCCCGGAAGTACACCGCTTAAAATTACCGCGCCAACGATCATCACAAGGAAAATGATATTGTGCAGTCCATCCAGACGAAACTGAGTACCCGGTTTACGGATATCCGGTTTACGGCCATTTGCAATATCTTTTCTGTAGGAACGTTTATCAATCTGATAAAATACAAACAGCAGAATGACCATATTAAAGATCAGTACAGGGAACAGATGCAGGCTCCAGAAGAATGGAACACCTCGCATAAATCCCATTAACAGCGGCGGATCTCCAATCGGGGTAAGACATCCACCCATATTGGAAACCATGAAGATAAAGAAGATCATAATATGTCCTTTTCTCTTTCTCCATGAATTCATTTTAATTACCGGACGTACCATCAGCATACTGGCACCGGTGGTACCGATACAGCTTGCCAGAAGAGTTCCCAGTGCAAGCAGACCTACATTAACACGGGGGGAACCTGCGAAATCACCCTCCATGGTAATATTACCTGATACGCAGAACAGGCCGAATAACAGAATGATGAATGTAAGATAATCATTCACAATACAGTCCAGAACTGTCTCTGCAGTCTTTCCGGCTCCATAAACGAAAGCAAATGGAACCACCATCAGAATGATCCATAAGGCAACAACCAGTGGCTGATGAGACTCCCACCACTCCGCTTTTACCAGAGGCATCACTGCAATACATAACAAAAGCCCTGCAAAGGGAATGCAAAGCCATACAGGTACTGTAGATGGTGCTTTACTGCCTTCTGCCGCAAATACACTCAACGGACAAGCCAGAAGAACTGCAAAAAAAGCACCCAGTACGGTCACCAACTTTTTCAAAACTGCCACCTCCATATTGTATTTTCGTACAGCGCGATTATCATTCAGGAGATTTTTTTCATATACGTGTTTCTTCCTATTTAATATGCGCTTGTTTTTTACAGATGCAATTATATCATACAGCATACAAAAATCAATTGTGTGGATAGTGAATATTTATACTTTATTTCCTGTTTTTTTATACATTTTTTACATATTCCATGATTATTTTCGTTTATATTTTAACGATTTAATCTTTATTACTGACATTTTTTTGTGCCGCCTTATCTATTTTTTAAAATTGTACTGATTTTGAAACACATGACCCAATAACTGCTCCGCAGTTTATCACTTTTGGGCAATTAAAGCAGGGATCTTTCTTATATGCAATACGAAAAATGCTCCCCGACAGCAATTCCCGCTGTCAGAGAGCATTTCGCATATTTCTTATATGAACTGATTGGTTGCCTCATCATACTCATAATCGATGGAATGCATCTTCGCCACCAGTTCGTCTTTCTTCAATCCTCTGCATGTGCAGAGTGCTTCCAGGGAATCATAGTAATCCCTGAGCTGAGTATTCACATAACTCAGCAGAATCATTGGATCTTTGGGTATCATTTAGTTTCCGTCCTTTACCGTAACAATGAATTCCCCATTCTGAACATCCAGCACCAGAGTATCACCTGCGTGAACATCTCCGGACAAAATCTTTCTCGCCGCAAGAGTCTCTACATATTTCTGCAGATAACGTTTCAGCGGACGTGCACCATATACCGGGTCATAGCCATTCTCGATAACCTGATCCTTGGCTGCATCTGTCAGTTCCAGGGAAAGCTCCTGGTCTGCAAGACGTTTGTCAAGCTCGCCGACCATCAAGTCTACTATCTTACCAATATTGGATTTTGTCAAGGGCTTGAACATAATTATTTCATCCAGACGGTTCAGGAATTCCGGACGGAAATGGCCTCTCAGGTCATCCATAACCTGACTCTGAGCCTCAGGTTTGATCTCACCATTCTCATCAATACCATCCAGCAGATACGGAGAACCGATGTTGGAAGTCATGATAAGAATTGTATTCTTAAAGTCAACTGTACGTCCCTGAGAATCTGTGATACGGCCATCATCCAGTACCTGCAGCAGTACGTTAAACACATCCGGATGTGCTTTCTCAATCTCATCGAAAAGTACAACACTGTATGGTTTACGGCGGACTGCCTCAGTAAGCTGGCCGCCCTCCTCATATCCTACATATCCCGGAGGCGCTCCGATCAGTCTGGATACAGAATACTTCTCCATGTATTCACTCATATCAATTCTGACCATATTCTGTTCATCATCAAACAGATTCTCTGCCAGAGTTTTGGCAAGCTCTGTCTTACCTACACCTGTAGGACCAAGGAACAGGAAGGAACCGATAGGTTTGGTCGGATCCTTGATGCCGGCTTTGGAACGAAGGATTGCATCTGTAACCCTCTTCACACCTTCATCCTGACCTACAACTCTCTTGTGAAGCTGATCTTCCAGAGTGAGGAGTTTGGCTCTCTCGCCTTCTGTCAGTCTTGTTACAGGAATACCGGTCCATCTGGAAATGATCCTTGCGATCTCATCATCAGTGACTGCCTCATGAACCAGACTTCTGTCACTTTCTTTCACACTCTTTTCTTCGATTTCCAGCTGCTGCTGTAATTTCGGAAGTTCGCCGTACTGTAACTGTGCAGCCTTCTCCAGATCATAGTTCTGTTTTGCTTTCTGGATCTGCTTATTTACATCCTCGATCTGCTCACGAAGCTTCTGTAATTTCTCTACAGAATGCTTCTCATTATCCCACTGTGCTTTCTGTGTATTAAAGGTATCACGAAGCTCTGCCAGCTCCTTCTGAAGTGCTTCCAGACGTTCCTTACTCAGGTTATCTGTCTCTTTCTTCAGTGCAGATTCCTCGATCTCCAGCTGCATGATCTTACGGCGCTGTTCATCCAGCTCTGAAGGCATAGAATCCAGCTCTGTCTTGATCAGGGCACAGGCCTCATCCACCAGGTCAATGGCCTTATCAGGAAGAAAACGGTCTGTGATATATCTATGTGAAAGTGTAGCTGCTGCAACCAGCGCACTGTCTGTGATCTTAACACCATGGAAGACCTCATATCTCTCCTTCAGACCACGAAGGATGGAAATGGTATCCTCCACTGTAGGTTCATCTACCATAACAGGCTGGAAACGACGTTCCAGAGCGGCATCTTTCTCAATATACTGACGATACTCATCCAGAGTTGTGGCACCGATACAGTGAAGCTCACCTCTGGCAAGCATAGGTTTCAGCATATTGCTGGCATCCATAGCTCCGTCTGTCTTACCTGCACCAACAATCAGATGTAACTCATCAATGAAAAGAATAATGTTTCCTTCACTCTTCTTTACTTCTTCAAGGACTGCTTTCAGACGTTCCTCAAACTCACCTCTGTATTTGGCACCTGCTACCAGAGCACCCATGTCCAGGGCAAAAATCTTCTTATCCTTCAGACCTTCCGGCACATCCTCTGCCACGATTCGCTGTGCAAGACCCTCGATTGCTGCTGTTTTACCTACACCAGGCTCACCGATAAGCACAGGATTGTTCTTGGTCTTACGTGAAAGGATTCTGATGATATTACGGATTTCTTCATCACGTCCGATCACAGGATCCAGCTTCTGGTTACGTGCCTTTTCGACTAAATCCTCGCCATATTTATTCAAAGTATCATAAGTAGCTTCCGGATTGTCACTGACTACACGCTGATTGCCTCGTACTGTAGAAAGTGCCTGCAGGAAACGCTCCTTAGTAATGCCAAATTCCTGAAACAGTTTCTTCATGCTTGGACTTGGATATCTCAACAAAGCAAGGAATAAATGCTCTACAGAGACATATTCATCTCCCATTGCCTTGGCTTCATCCTCTGCACTGACCAGAGCCTTGTTCAGATACTGTCCGAAACGAAGCTCACCGCCGGATACCTTAACCTTAGCATCCAGTGCCTGATTCAGAGAATTTCTGAAATAATCCTTATCTATCTCCATCTTCTCGATCAGTTTAAGGATCAGGCTGTCTTCCTGTTCCAGCAAAGCATATAAAAGATGCTCCTCCTCAATCTCTTGGTTGCCAAACTGATAAGCAACCTTCTCCAGATCCTGGACAGCCTGTACGGATTTCTGTGTAAATTTACTGATATTCATAGGCTAACCCTCCTCTTATATGAGAAATATCTCTCCCACAGGAGAAATATGTTGTTTTCTTTGTTCTGCATGTAATATAACACATGTTGTTAGCACTGTCAAGAGATGAGTGCTAATATTTTGTAAAGAATTTGTGACCCCTAAAATGAAAAACTAACTTCCACCCTTAGCCTATATTGTTCTACACTGTGAAA